>Ga0256405_10002003_pt1 | contig 50421 bp, 50 predicted proteins | sample RumenRJG_02DNA_FD_189096 | JGI IMG/M metagenome (GOLD analysis project Ga0256405, IMG submission 189096) | Bovine rumen microbial communities from Lethbridge, Alberta, Canada - RJG_02 | ecosystem: Host-associated > Mammals > Digestive system > Stomach > Rumen | place: Canada: Alberta...
TTAATCAGAGCAATTTAGGCTGAGAATCTCTCTGATTAAAATCAGATATTCACTCTGATTTTTTAATCGTGGATTAACTGTTTTATTTAAAAATTCAAAATATGACTTGACAGATATTAGCAGGTTTATCTTTTTATATTAATTATACAAAAACAGGACCTTACAGTCCTGTCTTATACGAATTGGTGCGGTACTAGTGTAACTTGCTAAAAAACCTACTGTATAAACTTTACGAAAATTTGCTTTTGTTATTTATGTCTTAATCTTATCATGAATTATGTGTTTTGCAAGATTAAGTTTTTAAGCAATGATATCGATATGGTAAGCTACCATAGTATTGAGCTCCATCAAGAGGCTATGATAGTTACATTTGTATTAGATGATATTGTTATTCTTTTTGTCCTGTCTTTTAAATTGTGCCCTTTCTTTTTTAGAATTATTTTGTGTGGTTTTATTATAGCAAATACAATTTATTATTTTGAATAACTTTCTTTATTTTTTGATTAAGATGAATTGTTAATTATTTATTTTTTTCTTTGTTTGAAAAATAAAATTTAAATCATATGTATCCATAACACTGGTAACATCAAATTTTTGAACACATGGCCCAAGCCATCCAAATTCTTTATTAAGTTGAAACACTATAGCTTGAGCTTGTTCATACGTCATTGGTTTCAATGAAACGACACCAGAATATTGTCTATTATCGAAACCATGTTTAAAAAGGAAGTGTTTTACTCTTCCCCATGCGTTTTTATATGACTTAGGATTAGGATAATGTTTTCTTAACAAAGCATCATCCAAATCATAGTTTAAAGCTTTTCTAGTAACTGCCATTACAACCAACCTTGAGTAGACAACCAATTGTAGTGTTCGATTAAATCAGATTCACCATCACTATCGCCACAATTTCTGGTAAATTTAATAACATTATTAATGAAACCTTTTGTATTAAATAGTTCTCTAATACTCATATAGCTAGAACTAAATGTTGAGGCATCACCTTCATAATTCCCTTTAGATACCTTTTTCATACCAGCTTCATTAACAAAAGCTTCATCAACTAATTTATATAATTTATTGTCTTTTAATTCACAATGTACAGTAATCATAAATATCACCTCAGGATTATTATACAATAAAGGTTATCATTTAAGATAACCTCACCATTTCATAAGACTATCTAAAATCTGAATGAATTGATTAGATAAAACAATCTAATCGTAATATTCGAAAGATCACCCATTGATTTTTGAGTATATATCCACTTAATATAGCTAAATCTTCATCAAATCTTAATAATATGGATACTAATTTCTTAATTAGCAATAAAGTAAAATATTAGTGTGAAGGAGCATCTGTTATGATTAATATTTTGATTTGTGATGATGAAAAAGATATCGTTAATGCATTGAAGATATATCTGAATAATCCTGATTATCATCTTTTTGATGCTTATAATGGCAAACAGGCTTTGGATATCTTGAAACAGAACGAAATAGATCTGGTTCTGCTGGATATCATGATGCCAGTAAAAGATGGAATAGAAACATTGGCAGAAATAAGAAAAGAATATAATATGCCCGTAATCCTATTAACCGCAAAAAGTGAAGATAAAGATATAGTCTTAGGTTTGAATGTTGGAGCGGATGATTATATTACTAAACCATTCAATCCATTGGAAGTGTCTGCCAGAGTCAACTCACAATTAAGAAGATTTCTAAAGCTTGGCAGCAGCATTCCAAAAGATGAAACATATGTCATTGGCGGAATAGAATTGAATGACAAAAATAAAGAAGTCAAGGTTGACGATGAACCTATTTCCTTAACACCAAAAGAATATGACATCCTCAAGTTTCTGATGTCAAACCCTGATAAAGTTTTTTCTCCAAAGGAAATCTATAAAAATATCTGGAAAGAAGACCCTTATGGTTCTGAAAACATAGTAGCAGTTCATATAAGACACCTAAGAGAAAAAATAGAAATAAACCCAGCTGAGCCAAGGTATATAAAGGTCATATTTGGGCAAGGCTATATTATGGAGGAGGGAAGAAAAATATGAAAAATTTTTTAAGAACGATCACAGGAAAAACTATCTCGTTCTTCTTGTGCTTTATATCTGTTTGTGTACTAATTACATCAATTATTGGTGCAGCATTTATGATAAGATTTGATTTCTATACACAGGATAAAGACAAAGCATATGAACAGATCATAGATGGCAAAATTCGCAGTGATTTATACAGCGGGATCTGGACAAGCGCTAATGAGTATACTGATTCAACAATAAAATTAGAAAAATCTGGTGGGATCATATATCAAATATTGGATGAACACAACAACATTATCGGAGAGACTGCAGATGCAGTTAATGTCAAGGACTGGGATCATACTTATTCATATGGTGTTCTAAAAGATGATGAAGGCAATATAACAGATATATATTATAGTCTTAACAATAATGATAATGGCGTCAGTTATTATAGGGTTAATGCTAAACTGGACGATTCTAAAGAAAGCATTAATTTCTATTCATTCGTTCGTAAAGTCCTGGACAGATTATATGATCTGAAATATGGAATCTATTTTATTGGGTTATTATCATTAATGACCTTGATTTCAACATTTGTAATCCTGATGAGTGTTGCAGGAAGAAGACCATCAACAGAAGAATTATATCCTGGTCCATTAAACAAAATACCATTTGATATTTTAGCTATGTTATTCTTGCTTGCTTTTACTTTGTTTGTTTATGTAATAGACCGGTCATTTGGAATGTCAGACATATTTATTGTAGTTTCCTTGATTATTGGTACCTGTATATTCTGGAATATATTTATTGGACTGTGCATGTCCCTGGCAGTGAGAATAAAACAGAAGAATCTCATCAAAGGAAGTCTGATGTATTTTATCTACAAATTCACTGTGAAGGTTATAAAAGTACTATGGAACCAGATTAAAAACATATTTAAAACCATAGTCTATCTGATAAGCAATATACCGCTTATCTGGAAAACTGTCATTTTATTGGTGATCACCAGCATATATGAGCTTATCGTCATATTCGATGATAATGGTGGAGTATTCTGGCTGCTTGGAAAACTGATTATGGTACCTTTGATCATGTATATTGCCATCTCATTAAGAAGTCTGCAGAAAGGCGGCATAGCTTTAGCAAATGGAAACATGTCATATTACGTTGATACAAAACATATGTTCTGGGATTTTAAGAAGCACGGAGAAAATCTGAATGATATCAGCAAGGGAATGAATATAGCCATTCAGGAACAGATGAAAAGTGAAAGAATGAAAACAGAATTGATCACTAATGTTTCTCATGATATAAAAACACCACTTACATCCATAATCAATTACACAGATCTGATCAGCAAAGAAAAAACAAACAACAAAAAGATCAACGAGTATACAGAAGTTCTGCTTAGACAATCAGAAAAATTGAAAAGACTGATCGATGATCTTGTTGAGGCTTCCAAAGCATCAACTGGTAATCTTGAGGTCAACCCGGTTCCTTGTGATGCATCTATATTTGTCTCTCAAGCTTCTGGTGAATATCTGAATAAATTCAAAGAAGCTAATCTTACTCTTATAACCTCCCTGCCAGAAGATGAGTTAAGAATTATGGCTGACAGCAGAAGGATGTGGCGTATATTTGATAATCTGATGAATAATATCTGTAAATATGCTCAACCAAATACCAGAGTTTATCTTTCCTTAGAAAAAGAAGATGACAAGGCGGTATTCTTGTTTAAAAATACTTCCAAAGAACAATTGAATATATCTGAGGAAGAGCTAATGGAGAGATTCACCAGAGGAGATGAATCAAGAAATACAGATGGTAATGGTCTGGGATTATCTATAGCAAAGAGTATGGCAGAACTGCAAAATGGAACACTAAAAATAGATATTGATGGAGATCTATTTAAAGCAAGATTAGAATTCCCTTTAATCTAGAAACTTCATTAAATCTTAATTACTTAGCTACTACTATCTTAATTGAATCACCAAGTATCATGTAAAAAACGGGAGGTTTACATGTATGCTTGGTTTTTTTAATAACATGATTTCTGTTATCGTCACCATATTGTTTTCTTATCAGATAGTCTATATATTTGTTTCGTTGTTCATTCAAGAAAAAGAAAAAGAATATGAACACAGATATAATAATTTTGCAGTTTTAATCTGTGCAAGAAATGAGGAGTTAGTCATCAGCGATTTATTAACAAGTATCAGACAACAGTCTTATCCAAAAGACAGATACGCAACATTTGTTTTGGCTGATAATTGTAGTGATCATACTGCTGAAGTAGCACAAAAACATGGTGCAATTGTATACGAAAGATATAACAACAACCTAATAGGTAAAGGATATGCACTAAGCGAACTGTTAAATAATATCGAAAGAGATTATGGTGATATCTTCGATGGATTTTTAGTATTCGATGCAGATAATATTCTTGATAAAAATTATTTAGAACAAATGAATATCTCCTATTGTAAAGGCAATCATATTATTGCCGGATACATTAACAGCAAGAATTATAGTTCCAATTGGATTTCTGCAGGATATTCTTTATTTCTTTTGAAAAAGAATCGTTTCTTAAATAATGCTAGGCATTTATTAGGACTTAGTTGTGCCATTAATGGAACTGGATTTCTTTTTGATAAAAGAATTGTAAAAAACTGGACATATCATACACTAACAGAAGATATTGAATTTAGCGTTGATCAGGCATGTAGACACAACAGAATTTCGTATTGCAGTAAAGCAATCTTATATGATGAACAGCCAACTTCTTTCAAACAGTCTTTCTATCAAAGATTAAGATGGGCAAAAGGATATCTTCAAGTTATTAGGAAATATTCATTAAAACTTATAAAAGGCATTGGTGAGAGAGATTTTTCCTGCTATGATATGTTAAACACAATTATATCTGCATACAGTTTATCCATAGTATCAGTATTTGCTAATATAACCATATTCATATTTTCTATCATCTCTGATACTGATATCATTCCATTGCTTATTTCAGTATTATACGGGCTAATAAAAGCATATATTGGTATGTATTTATTAGGCTTGCTAACAACCATTACAGAATGGAAAATGATTAAAGCAAATAAACATGACAAAATCATTTTTACTTTCACATTCCCCATTTTTATTGCGACATATATTCCTATAGCAATTTATGCTTTATTTGTAAAAGTGAAGTGGGTACCGATCAAACACTCATTAACTATGAAACAAGAAAACGTTCTTTAAAATAAGATTCATCATTAACTTTGTAATTCTTTCCATCTATATCAAACATTATATAAGTCATACTCATATTATTCTAAAGAAAAGCCTGTATTCATCTATAGAATCAGGCTTATTTAACTATTTGTGCCATAGGGGGGATGATTGCGAACCACCTGCCCTTTTTAGCCTGTTATATACGACTCAAAAAGAAGAATCGCTTGTTCAACCTCATAATAACATAAAAGTCAGTATTTGCAATATCTCAGCAATACTCTTTTTGTGCTTTGAAAAGCGTTCGTAAATGTCCCTACAAAATATTTTCGAACGCCCCCTAAGGGTCCTTACATGGACAGGTCGAACCTGCGTCCTATACTAATTACCCTTTAGATTTTAACCATCTAATGAAATAATCAATTCTACCTTCTAACATCTTTCGTTCTGCTCTTTTCAATTCCATCAATGAACATCAGAGTTTCTGCCACAATTTTCACTATGTACTTAGCTTCACAATAGTATAAATTCTCATTATCGTGAGCATAGCTATAACTATTCCTTACATCATTAAATTGTTCAAACAGGGAAATACTGCTCTTCATAGCGATTAAACTAAAACGTGTTTTTATCTCAGGATCCTTTTCGTACACTCTTCTTAATGAACCTATAAGATTTGGCAAAGGATAATACTTACCTTGATCATCCATAATTTCGATGGAATTATTAGTGCAAACAAATCTCAAGTACTTCGTGGCATAAGTATGAAGCCTATCCAATACAGATTCTGGTTTGTTATGCTTTAAGGATAAATCAATGTCTTCTAATAACGATTTCAATGACTGATTATCAATATTTGGAAGCGAAATGGTTATTTCTGCGTTTTCTTTAAGTTCTATACACTTATTCTTTAAATATGCGATTCTATTTTTCTTATGAGGATCTGTTATGTTGTTCTTCAGTAGATAATCTTCGTAATAGTCTAACATTGCAATCATTAACAACGCAACTTTATAATCTGTTTCATCTCTCCATATTTGTCTTAGCTTATTTGCTTTTGAACAATATTCTTTATATCCATCATCATTGTAAATATCAACATTTATCTCGTCTTTAACAAATGCGCTGAGTGTATTATTAGTAAAATCCAAAACATTACCCGTGTTCATTCTGAATAATTCTTCAAACATTTGTTTTTCTTTGTTTTTCAATAATGACATAATACTTTTTATTCTTTCTGTAGTGTTTGCAAAGCGATAACGCACCACTCATTTAAATTACGTTTCTTATCATTCAACACTTCTTAACCAATCAGCAGCATCTACGATGCGAATGCCCTCGTGCTGATATTCAGGCTGATATGTTCGGGCAATAAGAATCTTGGCATATGCGTCTTTTATATTTAATAGCGGATTGATCTCCCTTTCAAACGTATCCTGATTCGTTATATCTAGCGACACCTGGATGTACTCTTTCTTCCCCTGCCTGATCGCAACGAAATCCACTTCCTTTTTCCCAAGTATACCGATATAGATCTCGTAACCTCTGCGTATCAGTTCGATTGCCACGATGTTCTCCAGCACATGACCGTAGTCCATATTCTTTGTACCAAGTCGGGCATATCTGAAGCCGTGATCCGAAAGATAATACTTGTCGTCGGAATGCAGATATCTCTTACCTTTGATATCGTATTTCCTCACTTTGTAGAAAGCAAACGCCTTGCAAAGATAATCGATATACTTTCCGATCGTCTTATGATCCGCTTTGGTCTTGCTTGAAGCAAGCGTGTTCGTAATAGAGCGAACCGAAACTATGCTGCCAATATTGTCCATCAGGAAATCGATCAGCATATGAAGAAGCGGAACATTGCGGATCCTGTATTTGTTGACAATATCTCTGACGATCAGAGCATTCAGCACTTCGGTATTGATGTAACGGTACTTCTGTTCTGAAGAAGAATATAGATATGATCCGGCCATTCCTCCTTCATTCATATACTCCGTCAGACTGCTGTAGATGTTCTCTGAAGGATAATAGGCAAGATATTCTTCAAACGAAAAAGGAAGGACGTGAACCTCATAGGTACGGCCAACAAACAGAGTTGCCAGATCGCTGCTTAGCAGAAAGGCGTTTGAACCTGTGACATATATGTCGTACTTCTCCTTCGCATGAAGCGAGTTTATCGCCTTTTCAAAATTCTCGCACATCTGTATCTCATCGATCAGGACATAGTTGTTCTTTCTGGAATTGTAATGGTTCTCTATATAATCTTCCAGTTTGTGATACTCCAGAAGATCCTCAAATTCGGTGAGATTGTAGTTTATGTGAATGATATTTGCCTTTTTGTCATTTGATTCTATTTCTTTGGCAAAGGCTTCGATCAGTTTCGATTTCCCGGATCTGCGGACTCCTGTGATAACCTTTATGTCAGGTGTGTTCATCAGGCTGTTCAATTCAGCAAGATATCTGGTTCTTTTTATTAATTTCATTTTTCATCCTCTACATATATAATAACATCTCTATTCCCCAAAATCACATTATTTTTATTTTTGGGGAATAGATTATTAAACTGCTTATCATTGCAAGCAGATGCTCTATAAATCCTGCTATTATATACATTTTGATTAAGTAATATATTAAAAAAAACACATCCGAAGATGTGTTGTTAAATAGGCTTTTGTGGCAAGTTGCTACATAATGAATTATTCCTGCAAACCGGTAGTTGTCGTTCTACAGTTACAGTACCTTTCGCATGACGGCTCACCCGTTTTCCCTTGCAACTTCCATAAATCCTGCTTTCTGATAAAGACGATAAGGGCCTTCGAAATCATAATCATTTCTTTGGTCTGAGAGTCTGGGATATCCCTCAACAGCAGCATATCCCTTCGACTTGGCGTCTGCACAGATTCTGTTAATGAACGCCGATGCGATACCCATCCCCCGATATTCCGGTGCGATCTCAAAGCATACGATCGACATCGTTTTTTCGCAGGTAATCTTCCTTGCAAATTCTGGAACAAATTCGACATAACTTTCTATATCGGCTGCATTGCACCATCCGATCGATTGCTCCCCGTCATAGGCCAGATATCCATGGATCATGTTCCGGTCCAGCATTTCTGCCGCATACTTTCGCAGCGTCTCTTTCACACCAAACGATTTGAATTCACTGACCATCTTTTGAATCTGCTCTCCATCCTGATTGGGAGAAGTGCAGTAGCACGGCCCGTTTGGGTTATCGTCTGAAAATGCACGATGATCGAAGAAGTCAAGATAATCATCCTTCAATTCAGATGTCAACGGCAGAATGGCGATTGTTTTCATCAGGTTATCTTTCCTTATGATAAATTCCGTTCTGTCTTTATGATTTTATTGTAATAAAAAGGACCTATTTTTGTATAATAAGTCCTTGATTTGCTCTGGTGCCATAGGGGGACAAAAACAAACCCCAGCCCGTTTTATACGACTCAAAAAGAAGAATCGCTTGTTCAACCTCATAATATCATAAAAGTCAGTATTTGCAATATATCCTAAGCACTCTTTTCTTACTGGAAAAAGCGTTCGTAAGTGTCCCTACAAAATATTTTCGAACGCCCCCCTAAGGGTCCTTACGGGCTATAGTCGAACCTATGTCCTATACCGATTATCCTTTAGATTTTAACCATCTAATGAAATTATCAATTCTACCTTTTATAATCTTTCGACCATCCCAAATCCCATTAACAACAATTATGTCCCCATTGCTATAGGTACTGTTTCTATAATCGTTCTCGGTATAACAGTTTATGACTGCAAGTCTGCCATCTGGATACTTGTTCTTTATCTTTCTAAGCTTCTCATAGGCATAATCTGAAATGTCTCTTTCTCCATGATCCATGAAGCCTTTCACATCGATAAAAGTATTAGGATACCCGTCTACGATATAATCACCTAGCATCTCTGTATCTTCTAGTTTAAGATGTCCGAACTTAATCGCTCCTCCGGTATAATCATGCATTATTTCAGCTACCTTCTGTTCTGCTAGAGCACCTTGAAGAATATTGATAGCTACCGGAACCAAAATGAACAGATCTAGTTTTTTATCCCATTTGTATTGTTGGTATTTCAGGACATTGTCCACATATGAGTATTTCCGCCATCCTTCGCCTGTCCTCTCACGGAAAGACACATCATCGACCGTTTCAAAATACTTGTTTTCATCACTTCTGTAATGAACCCAGTACTCACTCACCTGCTTTGAATTTCGAGCATAGCACATATTCTGAATTTGATCCATTTCATCAAAGATACCGCTTGTTCTATTGCTTCCAATGATCATTCCGCCATTCACTAGTGTGTTTCTGATCAAATCATACCTGTTCTTCTTATCCGCTAGTTCTTGTGGTAACCCGCCACAAGCAAAAATACGAAGAATGTTTTGTATTTCCTTGTTCAGTTTATCGTTCTTTTCAATTACTTCTTTCTTGAACTCCAGTAACAGCGGATCCGTATCGTGCCTGATATGAGACTCGCGATTCCATTCATCTATCGTATCAATAATGCGATATACTTCTTCGGTTTTGGAATAAGGAGCGCTCTTTAGTTCTTCCTGCAGATCGCATGTTTTTTCGTCGATGATGATAAAGGTATTCTCTTCTTTTTCAGAATTCCTTGTTATTCTTCCCCAACCCTGTACAAGACGATATGTTGCAGCAAGCTTTAAAGACTTCCTGTTGTTATATGGGATCATGACCCTGTTAGGAATATTTATCGTTTTTATCCACTTTCTTTCTTCTTCTTTGTTAAGTTCTCCCCTATCTCCCATGAAGCGGACTCGATAGATGGCTTTGTTCTTTTCGCTTCTGTCCAGTCTGTTTTTCTGATCGTTGATATTTGGCATTATGTGAGTTGGATATTCCTGATGGAAGTAGTTGATGTCCTTTTCAGGCTGAAGATTCAATCCTTGACCGACTGCTTCCTTATTCGAGATGATCAGAACCTTCTTACCATTGTTTGCCTTTTCCTTGAATTCTTCTAGGCGGCTGTTTTCAACTGTTTCTTTAAGGTTTGATGCGTTGAGACAGTATATATTGTCAGCGAGATCATCAACACCTGATGCTTCCGAACAGCACTTCAAAAGATCTAGGAACAAATCGTTCTTTTTTATATCGTAAGTGCTGTTAAGTATCAACAACCCAGTTAATGCTTTAGGATTCAGTATGAAATCCATTACAAGGACAAAGAGCTTTTTGTTCTTGTTTAATTGGAACGTTTCCTTCGTTGTAAGGTCCAAATCAGAAAGATAGACATCGATCGCATTCAGTATTCTTTCTGCGACTTCAATAGAATACCTTTCTTTTAGCAGGCCAGCATATCTGCTGATGATTTCACCGTTGTTCCATTCCGACTTGATCACGCTGACATTAATGTTGTTCTTGTTTCTTGTTCTGCTGCTTTCAGAAGCTCTGAAATCCTCATCGCTGTATTCGTGATAATTCTCCGGTCCTATGACTCTTTTTATATAATCAAAATTTGGAAGGAAAGCACCGCCGATCTGTTGCGTTGCTGATAGGCTTAAAACATTGGCGTTCCTCGCAAGCCAGGCGATCTTGTTTTCTGGAGTGTTGCTGACCATTCCGGAAAAATGAATATACGTATGATTGGAACCGACAGCATCTTTCAGTGAGATGTTAAGGAAACCATCTCTCCACACTTTTCCCCTATCAACTTCGCTGTTATCATCCTTTGAAAGAACATCATTCTGAATGGAGATATTCATGATGTGCTCGACATACGGCTTGGCTTCGATTGAAAGTTTGTTGAAAGCCTGATGCACAGCATAGTTTAGACAATCCTCGTATGTGGCATCCTGCTTCATTTCGTGCATTTCCTTTAGCCTAGTGTTCGCAATCATAATGACAAAAGACCACATCCTATCTATAAGGCTCTTTACTTTATAAATAAATCCAAAAATGTTGAAGTTCTCTTTGCCTTCCGGAACTTTACGAAGGACTGTTGTCTTCTTTTCGTCGTCTATATCCAGGCTGTATCTTGTCCCTTCATCCAGGTTCAGCATGAAGTCCCTTCCGTTGGAAGAAAACATTTCTATGCTCTCACCTTCGCCTGGATCTTCAGTCCTGAAATTGTATAGTATCTTAAACTGATCGTTGATCTCGCTGATGAGTTTTGATAGTTCTTGCCGGCGCTGCATGATCTTTTCCTCATTGTCATCGAACTTGCACTTATCCCAGTGCCCGTCTTCAACACTGATGTTCTTCTCTAAAGTTTGGATAGGAGCAAGCACATCTTCCAAAGGATTGTTCTCCTCGCAGCAATGCTTCAGGAATACATCGTAATCCTTATCAGATTCATCCAGAATGACCAGGGTACTTTTGTTGATGAAATCCTTGCTAGATATCTTGTACGGGGTTTCGAGAGAATCTAGACGCGCTTCAAGCTTGTCAGCGGTCATCAGATAGATGTTTCTGCTTGGATCGATATCTTCCGGAAATATCTTCTTCAGTTCATTTATTTCCTCGTTCATAATGATTTCGTTGTCAACGTTGGTTGTTTTAACCTTCCTGACATACGCCTTCAGCTCAGATTTGGCCATAGCGATCGTTCTCTCTATGGCATCCAGATCAACTGTAGGATCCTTTTTGACCATATTGTAGTAACGACACTGTGATCTTAGCGAATTAATGTATTCTTTAATCTTCTTGTTCTTGATTGCATCAACATCAACATCAAAGATTTCGTTATTATCGGTCATGTTCTTGAATGCGCTTTTCAGATAAACGACATGGTCTCGTAAATCCGGCTCATCCATCAGTCTTGGATACATCTCGTTTACAATTAACGGATGTACCGGCGAAACATACAGTATCTTGCTATATCTGTGATAATTCTCTTTCAGATAATTCACGCAGGCTGTGGTTTTCCCCCTGCCGGTGCCTGCTGAAATAAGAGTCAGCCCGAACTCTTTGTTTTTTGCTATGCTCAGATACTTCTTGATCGAAGGATCTTCCCTAAATTCATTCATTAATGTTTCCGCCAAGTTGGACAAACCTCTCCTTCATCAGTTTGAATGGATACGGATAAACCGCATATTTGTTTATTTGATAGACATTTGGACTCAGCATTTCCTTGATATCCGATATTGTCAACCCATATGATTCGATCTGTTTTGTAGAAACGGAGTTGTTGAATTCCCTTCTCACTCCGTAGCCTATATTTCCGACGGTATAGTAATCGTTTCCGTTATACGAGAATGTGTTGATGTCAATGATTTCGCCATAGTACTCGTCTCTGACCTTCTTGCTCTGCAGTGTCTTTCTCTGCTTTCCTGTCTTGCCGATCGAGACAAGCAGCGGCCTTGTGTTGGCATATCTTTCATAGTCCGGCATCAGTCTGACGTTAGTATCGCGGATAATCAGGTAATTGCCGTCATGTTCTACGATTTTTGGATTGGTGCTCACCAGGCTGTTATTCTCATCGTAGAAAACACCATAATAGGCATCGTCTATCTCCAGACTGGAGAAGTCGTCCATAACAACGTTATCAACGATGTTCATTCTGTACGGAACGCTGTTTATGAGCTGTATAAAACTCCATTTCCCTGAGAAGGAATTCATCCTGGTTCTGCAGTCAATGGCTTCTTTTTTCATACACAATTCAAGATAGCACTGTCTAAGAGACGAACGGCAAATGTTTTCTATCTCGATGTTCTGGATGGCTATGTCGGAAATCGAAACATACTGATCTTTCAGATCCTGATCTTCATAGAATCCCTTTTCCTCGACTACATTCAGATTAAAACAATCCTTCCTGATGCGGTTAGAGAATTCATAGCTTATGCCGGTTTCCAAAAAATCCTCTTCATTTAACTCTCTGTTGGTGCTGTTGACGACATTTACAGTCTCTTGATATGGCAAGCCGTTAATGATATTACTGAAAACATTCTCCTTCTTTGCTTCAAATATCCTGTTATACACACAATCTTCAAAGGCGAGTTGGAAAATGTCATAGTCGGATACGTTCAGTCCTTTGATCAGCCGGCTTGTCTTGCCAAGCTTGTGGTAATCGGAGGAAAGATCCAAATAGTTCAGAGTATTGTTTCTGTTTCGACTGATGTTTGCCTGCAGATAGATATCCTTTTGCCTACCCTTGATCATGTAATTGCCTTCAACATGGTAAATGGTCGATTTTCCGGACTTGAAGTTTTTCTGCTGTTTATAGGTAAAACGCTTTGATGTGGTATCGTCCCATTTTGAAAAACTGTTGACTTCACTTGATAGGATGCAGTTGCTGTCAACTTCGAACCTCAATGTTGGTATCACATTGTTCCTCTCTTCGTCATAAACAAAAAACAGTGATGAAGTATAGTTGTTGAATGACAGCTTTTTGTTTGGATACTTATTGATGAACAGATTGATCAGGATATAATCAGGGACACTTTCTACAGAAACTTCTTTCAGATTGAACTTGTAATCTCTGAAGATATCTCTCAATGTCTCTGTATTTATGCCAACTGGAACCAGACAATAAAAAATCACACCTGTTTCATAGGCGATCGAGTATATTATGTGTTCATTTCCATCATCTGGTGATGAGTAGTCTAATAGTGCAGTAACTCTGAAAATCTTATACTTTTCGTTGAAACCGTTGACATTGAAATTGCTGAAACGAAGCCTATTGATCATAAGAAAACCTATTTTCATTATACCATCCTCCTGTACATAAATTCTTCCAATGCAAAAACAGCAGAAGCCTTGTGAATCCTGCTGTTACATGCACTTAGATTAAGTAATATATAAAAACACATCCGAAGATGTGTTGATGAAATTAGTCTTTTGTAGCAAGTTGCTACAAAAGACTTTACTGCATTTGGCCTATAGTAGATCCTTTTTGATTTCTTTTTTTCTACAAGCCGGGCAAGAGGCGCGATGCAGAATAATATCGGGTGATACATCCCATTCATGCCCACAACACAAGCATCTCAAGTGAATATTTGTTTTAGCATTCTTATACTTCCCTACTCTTCTTTGAAAGATGCAAAGTTTTTTTGTTCTCTTTTTTCCTCTAATTGCTTTTGCACAATTTGGGCACCCTTTACCACCCAAAAGATTTGTGACCATTGACATCCACTCATGTCCGCATTTTAAACATCTCACCTTAACATAAGAACGGCTTCCAAAATACTCGCCTATTATTTCGATGTCGGGTTGCTTTACCTTTAGTTCTTTAATAAACTCTTCCGTACTTTTCCTTGCTGACATATTAATTCAGTGTTCATTTTGTATTATTTATTTTGCGGTAGATCAATTAAATAGTTCGGGTTCTTCATAATATAATTCCAATAGCCATGGTTGCGGAGCATACTTCACCATCATCTCATTATTCCAATCAACTGATACTACCTGCTGTGGCATATACAAAAACAAACTATTTTCTAAATATATAGTGTCGCCAGAATTTTTGTTCAAAGAAATCGTTTTATCATCACTCTTCAATAGTTGAATGATGATTTCTCGTTGACGAGGGCTTAAAGTTTTATATTTGTTTTTCAGATTCCTTTTAATCCTCATATATTTATATTTCGACAAAACGCTCGAGAGAAGCGAAAAAAGAATTATAGTTCCTATTAAAGAAACGCTTAACAAGAAGACAAAGCCTATAATTTGTTTCCATAATTCAGGAAGTTCATTTAGGCTCATTTTTTTCAAAACAACATCTGGAAGAAAGATAACTAATCCAGATAAAATAGCAATCGCTACCAGTGCAGGTGTAATCTTTCTAAAACTGGCAAATGTTTTTTCTGAAAGACTATCTATCGTTGAACTCATGTTTCCATACCCCCTGTATTTCATATTGATTTACACTAGCCATCGTATAAAATGGCGTTTTATTTAGCTATCTGCATTACAGCTATTCGTTTGTCTTTCTCTTTTCATTATACAAAAACAGGACCTTACAGTCCTGCCTTATACGAATTGGTGGAGCCGGAGGGATTTGAACCCTCGTCCTAGAATAATCCCACATTTAGATATCTACAGTTTAGTTTAATTTTCAATAAGACAATACGTTTGGCTTAAACTACCCGGTATTGAATTGTTCTTTTCGGTTTTCGGATGGTAAGAGAAGAAACTAAACTTACTTCACCTAGCTTGTGTTTACGACTAATTGCTACAAGCTTTACAACCAGAAGTGCTTAAAGCCTACGTCGGCTGTTTGATTAAGCGAATGCTAATTCAGTGTTAGCGTTTATTTTGTTTTGATGATTAGCTCATCACTGCACTGCAATCTAAATCAGACTAAACCAGTCGAAACCATATTCGACCCCAGGATTAAATAATAAGTCATTTATTATTTATTGTCAATTATTTTGTCATTGTTATTTTCCAATCACTTCCTACGCCTATTCCATAAGCTTTAGAGAAGGAAGCTTGGTTAATTGCTACAGCCATACGATATGATGAATTCATATAAATTAATGATTCATTTATAGCTACATCCGCAAAAGATTTACCATAGTTTATTCTATTAGAATAAACTTTCTTATCTTTATTAAATATTTCTACTAAAATATTATCACCTATATCAAACCCACAAGCTTTAAAATCTTCATAAGGAATAGATGTCCATAACGAACCAAATCTTACATCTAAAATATCTATTTGTCCTTTAATACCATTTTCAATTTTATGACAACCATATAATTCAAGTTTTACTATATCCTTCTTTTCCACTAATGGACCAACTTGTTCAAAAGTTATTGTATCTGAAGCAAGTCTTGCACCAGTATAAGCATAAACATCTCTACCATGGAATGTATATGACAATTCAGAATTCTTTAGTCTGTTTGTTTTTTCTTCAATTTGTCTAACTTCTTCAATTCCCACAAACTCATTAATATGAGTTAAAGTTCCATTATCAGGTGTCACAATATATTGATTAGTTATGGTCTTAGCTACTATAGATTTTCTATTGGAACCAACTCCTGGATCCACAACCGAAACAAACACAGTACCTTCGGGCCAATATGATATAGCTTGAAAAAGTCTATATGATGCTTCAAAGATATTATATTGAGATATATTGTGTGTTAAATGTCTAATATTCACATCTTTATCAACACAAAACGAAACACCTTCCATAGCCGAAATTGCACCATCATCTAGACCAAAATCTGTTTGAAATACTAAAAGCTTATTCATGTTTAAATACCACCTTATACTCTTGTCCATACCATAAGTTATAGTCCTTACATAAATTACCTACAACTTTAGCTAAACCCATTTTATTTATTTCATTATTATATATCATAACACTATGATCTTCTGCTTTAGAAAAAGAATCATAATACGGAATAATCTGATCAAATACAATTTCATCATTATAACAAATGATTGTATGTACACTATCACCCAATTTAAAACCAAACTTTAAAAAATCATCTAATAAAACATTTGTCCACAAATTACCAAAATTTGGATCATTTATTTCAAAAGTACCTTCTATATAATCTTTTTCTATTTTTGCTTCTATAATAGTATGTCTAATAATATCTTCTACATCATATTTTGGACCAACTTGTTCAAAGTTTATTAAACCTGAAGCTAGTTTAGCTGCACAATATCCAAATAAATCTCTTCCATGGAATATTGATACGTGACCATTATCTAATCTTTTTAATCTGTTTATAGATTCATCAATTTCTCTAACTTCTTCAATACCAAAGTATTTATCAATATGACTTAAAGATCCATTATCAGGGCTAACTATATAATAGCCATTTTTTGTTTTACACACACATGCTTTTCTAGATGTACCAACTCCAGGATCTACTACCGAAACAAAAATAGTTCCCTTTGGCCAAAAATCAATATATTGATATAGACGATATGATGCTGACCAAATATCATATTGAGGAATCTCATGAGTAGCTGTAATAATTTCAATATCTTCATCTACACTTTTGACAACTCCATACATTGCAGCAACAGCACCCTCTTTATAAGTAAAATCTGTTTGAAACACTAACATTTTCTTCATAATATTTACCTCACAAATGGATTATATATATTAGAACCACCCTGATTAGTGATTATTAGTCCTACTATAAATAAAACAATACAAAAACAAATTACACTATAATCCGCAATTGTCATTTTCTTTTGCATATACCAGGTTCTTTTCTTGTTTTTACCAAAACTTCTAAGTTGCATCGAATTAGATATTTCATCAATTCTATTTAAGCTTGTAAGAACTAAAGGTAATAATATCTTTACAGAATTCTTAATTCTTTCAAAAAACTTTACATCTTTACCTAAAGCTACACCTCTAGCTTCTTGGCATTGAGCTATTTCATGATAATCTTGTTGAATATCCGGAATATATCTTAAGGCTAAAGATACAGAATAACTAATTCTATATGGAACACCAATCTGTGATAAAGATGAGGCAAATTCACTAGGATTGGTTGTTGAAATGAATAATATTGCAATAGGAAAACCTATGACGTATTTCAAAGAAACATTAAATTGGTAGAATAATTGTTCTAAAGTAAGATAATATTTTCCAGCAATATGAAACAATACTGTTCTAGAACCATATAAATTAGGACCATATTCAGGATTAAAAAGAAATAATAAGATTGCATTCATCACAATAAAAATCACTAAAAATGTCGACATGAATCTTATTTCTTTTAGTTTAATTTTACTAAGAATAAAACCTAAAACAGATAAAAATAATAAGAACAATAAAACTCTAGTATCAAAAGATAAACCACATAAAAAACTAAAAGATAAGAAAATAATCAGCTTAGTAGTACCTGACAATCTATGTATAAAACTATCCTTAGGAATATAATTAAGAACTTTGTTTGCCATTATCTTTTTCCTTTATGTCATATGCAATAAAACAATCCACAAATTCTACAGGATCTAAAATGTTTGCCATTGTAGCAATATTAAATAAACTTGTTTCTTTTAAAGATGCTTTTTTAATTAATTCTTCATCACATAAAACAGCACTACCAGATTTATCCGCAAGTAATTTTCCATCTTCAAACACTAAAGATCTATTAGTATATTCAAGCATCAAATGCATATCATGAGTAATTAAAATAATTGTTTTACCTAGATTATTCAATTCTTTTAAAAACTCCATAATCTCTGTATAGTGATAAAAATCTTGACCAGCAGTTGGTTCATCTAAAATAATGATTTCTGGTCCCATTACCAATATTGAAGCAATAGTAACTCTTTTCTTTTGTCCAAAGCTTAAAGCACTAATAGGCCAATTTCTAAATTCATATAAGCCACATATCTTTAAAGTGTCATATACTCTTTTTTCTATTTCTTCATCACTGAAGCCCATATTTTTAATACCCATAGCTACTTCATCAAATATTAAAGCTTGCGATATCATCTGATTTGGATTCTGCATTACATAACCAATATGAGTAGAAATAGATCTTATACTATCATTAGTAATATCTTTACCATTAAAAATAATCTGTCCATTTAAAGCTTTTTCAAAACCACATATTACTTTACTCATAGTAGATTTACCAGCACCATTTTTACCTACTATAGAAAGCATTTCACCTTTTTTTATTTTAAAAGAAATATCTTTTAAAACCTTCAAAGAGTTTTCATATGCGAAATCAACATTCTTAACTTCTAATATAACATCATTATCATTATGCTTAACTAATTTGTCTTGTTTTAAAAACCAAGTATTTATTTTATTGATATCTTCTTTGTTTAATTTTAAAGTTTTAATATTATCAATATTTTCAACCTTATTAATATCAATACCTGCATACTTTAATGACGAAATATATAAAGGTTCTCTAATACCATATTGTTTTAATAAATTAGAACACAATAGTTCTTCAGGTTTACTATCAGCTATAATTCTTCCTTCATCTATTAAAACAATACGATCAACTTTTTCCCATAAAACATCCTCAATACGATGTTCAATAATAATAACTGTCGTATTAGTTTCTTTTTGAATCTTATCTATTAATTCAATAGCACTTTTACCTGTTGCTGGATCAAGATTAGCTAAAGGTTCATCAAATAACAAAATCTTTACATCATCAACTAAAACTCCCGCCATTGATACTCTTTGTTTTTGACCACCAGATAAATCATATGGTGCGTGTTTCATATGTGAATCAATAAATACTTTTCTTGCGGCTTCTAAAGTTTTATTGTACATTTCATCTTGTTTAACACAATCATTCTCTAAAGCAAAGGCAATATCTTCACCAACTGTCAAACCTACAAATTGTCCATCAGGATCTTGTAAGACAGTGCCAACTCTAGTAGACAATTCAAAAATAGATGAATTTTTAGTATTGATACCATCCACAATACATTCACCTTCTATATTCCCATTCATAGAAAAAGGAATCAAACCATTAATACAATTACCAATAGTGCTCTTACCAGAACCACTAGCACCACATATTAAAATCTTTTCACCTTCATATATATCAAGATTAATATTATGTAATGTAGGTCTTTTTTGAGCGTTATATTGGAATGAAAAATCTTTAAATGAAATAATAGGCTTCATATATTAAATTATACTAAATAAAAGCAGCTAGCTTTAAGCTAACTGCATATTATTTTATTCTTTATCTAAAGAACCAGATTTAGCAACTGTTTTAGAATAACCATATAGTAGTAAACCACCAATAATTACAGCAAATATACAGTCAGCTAAAGCAGCCACTACACCTTGTGTAAATACAAGACTTGCATCTTCTTTATAGATTAGAATATCACCAATTGGAGCAACTACTATCCAAGATAAAACATTTGCAATAACATTAGCAATTACAAAGTTAGTGATTTCTTTCTTTGAGAAATAACCATCTTTAATATTAATTTTTTTAGCGAATAAGCCTACTACTAAACCATAAACAGCAGTAGCAAATGCCCATGTCCACCAAACACCTCCCCAAGAGATATCAGTTAATACGTGTCCAATAAAACCAGATAAGCATCCTACAACTGGACCATACAATACCGCAAACACTGATTGAATTCCATATTGGAAAGCAATGTTTGTGTTAGGAATGCCACTAGGAATAGCTACAAATCTTGCAAGCACAAAGAATAAAGCAGCACCAATACCTGTCGCAACAACTTTTCTTACAGAATCATTTTTCATATATATTTCTCCTCCTATTAATCCATAAAAATAAGAAAACCCATCAATTGATGGGCACAAGACTTTTTAACCCATCGATCAAGCTTTAGCACCTTTACTTCTGTCAGGTTGCTGAGATTTCATAGAGCTTGTCTCTCCATCTCTCTTTATGGACAAAATAATATTATCATCTTAGAGCAACTAAGACAATATATTTTATTAATGTAAACTCTTACAATTATCTTTTATCTAAATTTTTAGCTAATCTATTACCAATAAACTGAATTATTTGAACTAGTAAGACAATAATAATTACTGTGATAAACATAATATCACTCTGATAGCGATAATAACCATATCTTATCGCAATATCTCCTAATCCTCCACCACCTACTGTTCCTGCCATAGCAGAATAACCTAGTATTGTTACTAAACATATAGTTATACCATTTATTAGTGATGGTCTTGCCTCTTTTAATAAAACCTTATTTATTAGTTGAAAAGTTGAAGCACCCATTGATTGACCAGCTTCTATAACACCTTTATTAACTTCTTTTAAACTTGATTCAACCATTCTACCAATAAAAGGAATAGCCGCAACAGTTAATGGCACAATAGTTGCTAAAGTACCATAAGTTTTTCCTACAATTAATTTAGTTAATGGAAGTATTAATATTAATAGAATAATAAAAGGAATACTTCTTCCAATATTTACAATAATATCTAAAACTCTATATAAAGTCTTATTTTGTTTTAAACCATTTTCATCAGTTAAATATAATAATATTCCTAAAGGTAAACCAAATACATAACCAAATATAGTAGATAAAATTACCATTAATAAAGTTTCACCTATTCCCTTTATAATCATTGAAATTACAGCACTATTCATAATTAGATAACTCCTCCACTACAATAGATTCATTACTTCTTAAATATTCAATCATCTTATTAGCTAATGATTCATCATCTGGTAATTGAACCATCATTTGTCCCTTACTACTACCTGAAATAGATGAAATATTAGATTCAAGAATACTTACAGGAACTTTAAACTCCAATATTAAATTCGCAATAACTGGTTCAGTTGTATTAGTCTCCTCAAAAGCTATTCTTATAATTTTACCACCCTCAATATTCTTAACTTTATTATCAGAATTAAAAATTAATCTTTTTGCAGCATTACTCTTAGGATGTCTAAACAATTCTTCAACGCTATTTTCTTCAACTAATCTACCATTTTCTAACACTGCACATCTATTACAAATCTCTTGTATAACCGACATCTCATGAGTTATTACAATAACCGTAATACTATATTTTTTATTTATATCCTTTATTAATTCTAATATTGATTTTGTTGTTTCAGGATCTAAAGCACTAGTAGCTTCATCACATAATAATATTTCAGGTTTAGATGCAAGCACTCTAGCAATTGCTACTCTTTGTCTTTGACCACCAGATAATTGATTAGGATAGACATCAGCTTTATCTTCAAGACCGACAATTTTTAAATATTGCAAAGCTTTACTTCTAGCTTCGTTTTTTTTAATTCCAATTATCTCCATCGGAAAACAAACATTATCTATAACCTTATCTTGCATCAAAAGATTGAAAGATTGAAAAATCATACCAATCTTTCTTCTTTTTTCTCTTAGTTGTTTTTCATCTAATGACAATAAATCTTCACCATCAATATAAACTTTACCTGAATCTGGTTTTTCTAATAGATTGATACATCTTACTAATGTAGATTTACCTGCACCAGAAAGACCTATAACTCCATAAATTTCACCTTTATTAACTTCAAAAGAAACATCATGCAAAGCCTCAGTGATGCTATTACTTGTATTAAATGTTTTACTTAAATTAGATACTTTTATCATATTATTCTACAAACGGAACTACTGCACCTTCAAATGTATTATTAATATAATCAACAACTTCCTTAGATTTTAATACTTCACATAATGCTTTAATAGCTTCATTTTCTTGGTTTCCATCTTTTACTGCCACAACATTAACATATGTCTTAGCAGCAGAAGAATCAGATTTCTCATAAGCTATTGCATCTTTAGACACATTTAAATCAGCTGCTAAAGCATAATTACCATTTAGCACTACTACAGCTGCTTCATCTTTAACTCTAGATATCTGAGCTGCCTCTAGTTCTCTAATATCAACATTCACACTATATGAAACAATATCATTTACTGTCACAATACTATCAGCACCTACACCTTCTGGTAAAGTAATAATTCCATTATCTTGAAGAAGTAATAGAGCTCTAGTTTCATTTGTGCCATCATTTGGTACAAATATAACATCACCATCTTCTAGTTCATCTAAAGATGATTTACTACCAGGATAAATACCAAATGGTTCATAATGCACTTTACCTACTACAACTTGATTTGTACCTTTTTCAGAATTATAGTTATCTAAATATGGAACATGTGCAAAATAATTAGCATCAATTTCACCTGATTCTACAACTTCTATTGGTTGAACATAGTCTTCAAATTCAACAACATTCAAAGTATAACCTTCTTTAGCTAATAGCTCAGCTGCAACACTTAAAATCTGTGCATGTGGAGTTGGTGAACAAGCAACACTAATGCTTTTTTCATCTTTAGTTTCATTACTTGAACATCCCACTAATAACAACAACGCAAATAATAATGTAATAAGTTTCTTCATTTTTTGTTCCTCCTTTTTATTACACTAATGTTTGTATAGAAGTTTATAAACAAAAAAGTCATCCCTAAGGACGACTTATTAACCGTGTTACCACCTTAATTCATGTATTGCTACACCTTCTTCAGATACAAACATATCCTAGTACTATAACGTGTACATTACGTTTAACCCTCATATTGGATTAACAGCTCCAAGACCATGTTCACTTATTCTTCAATATCCTTTTTCACCACCCAAAGATTCTCTACAATTTTTAAATAAGTTACTCTTCTTTTCAAAGCCTTTTTTAAATTTTAATATATTCTTTTTTAAAATGCAATATAATCTAATAATCCAATGCAAACAGTATCAAAGTAGTCCCAATACTGTTTCAAAATAGTCCCAAACCCTTTTTATGAAAGAATTAATTTATAAAATTAAATTGGAGGATTATATTATGTTTGTGCATAATCTCCTGATGCCTGTCTGTAGATTTCGCTTTCATGAAAAAGATAGAAGTTATATACTACGTAGTAGCTATAATCTATTACGTGTATCTTATCTTAAGTAGTTAGTTAAAAATTTACAGGCAGGCTAAAGAAAAGAGGATGTTAGCAGCATCCTCTTTTCCGTTATAGGTCTGTAGACCTCGCTTTCATTTATAATATAACAAATCAAACTAATCTTTTCAATCAATATTAATAAAAAGGTGTGCGTTTGCACACCTTCATCTTTATTCTTCTTCTGAAGCCTCTTCAACAGCTTCTTGTTTAGTTTCGATTAGATCATCTTCATCTTCATCAATTCTACCAGTTACTTCACTTGGAAGAGATGATTCCTCTTGAGCAATAAGTAGTTTTTCTTCTCTTATTTCATCAAGTTCTTCAGCTCTTTCATTGATTTGTTTAGTAGATTCTCTATCGAATTTAGAACCTGTTCCAGCTGGAATTAACTTACCGATAATAACGTTTTCTTTAATACCGAATAAGTTATCAACTTTTCCATTAACTGCAGCATCTGTAAGAACTTTTGTAGTTTCTTGGAATGATGCAGCAGATAAGAATGAATCAGTTTCTACAGAAGATTTAGAAATACCTAGTAATAGTGGTTCAAATTTTGCAGGAACTAGACCATTCATTAATAATTCATTATTTAGGTCTGTTAATCTCTTTAAAGATATTGTTTGACCTGCAGATAAATCAGAATCACCTGGTTCAACTACGATAACTTTCTTAAGCATTTGTTTAATAATAACTTCTACATGCTTATCTGAGATATCGATACCCGTAACAGCATACACCTTTTTAACTTCTTTTAAGATGTAGTTTTGTACAGCTTGAACGCCAGCGATGCTTAATAATTCTTTAGGGTCAACATTACCTTCAGTTAATTTAGCACCAGCTCTAACTTGTTCACCAACTTTTACCCAATCACGCATTGTTTCAGAAATACCTAATCTATGAACGATTGATTCTTTATCATTTGATACTTCAACAATATATGAGTGGTCTTCTAATTCTTCAATATTTGTCACTTCACCAGCTATCTTAGATAAAACTGATGGATGTTTTGGACAACGTGCTTCAAACAATTCTTCAACTCTTGGTAAACCTTGAGTGATATCATCATTAGCATTCGCAACACCACCAGAGTGGAAGGTACGCATTGTTAACTGTGTACCAGGTTCACCGATTGATTGAGCAGCCATGATACCTACAGCTTCACCTGCTTCTACAAGTTTACCTGTTGCCATGTTTCTACCATAACATTTACGACAAATACCATCTTTGCACTTACAAGTGAATGAGTTTCTAATGTTCATTCCCTTGACACCAGCTGCAATAATTTTATCCGCAACTTCTTCATCAATGAATTCATCTTCATCAATGATTACTTCTTTAGATTTGGGATCAATAATTTGTTCCTTAGCATATCTGCCTACTATACGATCATAGAAGTTTTCAATTCTTGAATTATCTTTAGTATCAATAATCTCTTCTACATAATAGCCTTGGTCTGTATGACAATCTTCTTCCATTATCATTACATCTTGAGCTACATCGACAAGTCTTCTAGTTAGATAACCTGATTCAGCTGTTTTTAAAGCTGTATCAGTTAAACCTTTTCTAACACCGTGAGTCGAAATAAAGAACTCTGACACATTCAATCCTTCACGGAATGAAGAATAGATAGGAACCTCAATAATTGATGGTTGATATTCCTTCTTTGATTTAGATTGTGTAGGTCTTCCCATTAGACCACGCATACCTGCAAGCTGTGTAAAGTTAGACTTATTACCACGGGCACCAGATACACTAGACATATTGATTGGTGATTTTCTTGGTAAAGAGTTCATTACATCATCACCAATAGCGTTTGTTGTATCAGCCCATAATTTAGAGAAATGTTTTTCCCATTCTGGAAGAGTTAATTGACCTCTTTTTAGTAAGCTTTGTAATACATCAGCCTTAGCTCTTGCTTCTTCAACATATTTTTGCTTATGAGGAGCAACGTTGATATCTGCAAGTGAGATAGTCATACCTGCAACAGTAGAATATTCAAATCCTAAGTCTTTAATTGCATCCAAGATTTGTGAAGAACCTTCAGTTTTATATCTTGCGAATACTTCAGCAATTACTTTAGATAGATTCTTCTTAGTAAATTCTGGAGCAACTTTTAATTCTTTAATATGCTTCTTAATATCTGTACCTACTTCTACAAAACATCTTTCAGGTGTTTTCTTTAGTGAATCACCTTCTACATCATTGATGTAAGGGAAGTCTTTAGGGAACTTATCATTAAAGATAAGTTTACCTATAGTAGTAATTAGATACATTTGATTTTCTTTATCGCTGAAGCATGTCTTATTTAGTGATTTTGCAGGAACAGCAACACGTGTATGTAAGTGAACTTCTTTGTTTTCATAAGCCATTAAAGCTTCATTGAAGTCCTTATATACGTGACCTTCATTATCACCAAATTTTCTCCACATACTAGCAGTTTCTTTATCACCTAAAGATTCAATCAAATCAGCCTTCTCATAGAATTCTTCAGCAGTTTCTTCCATATTCAAATAGAAATTACCAAGAACCATATCTTGAGATGGTGTAACGATAGGTTTGCCATCTTTAGGACCTAAGATGTTGTTAGAAGCCATCATCAAGATTTCTGCTTCAGCTCTTGCTTGCTCAGAAAGTGGAAGATGGACAGCCATTTGGTCACCATCGAAGTCCGCATTAAATGCAGTACATACAAGTGGATGAAGTCTTATAGCTCTACCTTCTACAAGTTTAGGTTTAAATGCTTGAATACCTAATCTGTGTAAAGTTGGAGCTCTATTTAAGAAGACTGGATGATTATCCATTATTTCTTCTAAGACATCCCAAATAACTGGATCATTCTTTTCAATCATCTTTTCCGCAAACTTACTAGATTGCGCAAGTTTTTGATTAACTAATTCATTAATCACAAATGGTTTATAAAGTTGGATAGCCATTTCTCTAGGAATACCACATTGATACATCTTAAGATCTGGTCCAACTGCGATAACTGATCTACCAGAGAAGTCAACTCTTTTACCTAATAGATTTTGTCTAAATCTACCTTGTTTACCCTTTAAAGAATGTGATAGAGATTTTAAAGGTCTATTAGCACTACCCTTAACAGGATTACCTCTTCTACCATTATCAATTAAAGCGTCAACAGCTTCTTGTAACATACGTTTTTCATTTTGAACAATGATACTAGGTGTACCAATTTCAAGTAATTTCTTTAAACGATTGTTACGAGTGATAACTCTTCTGTATAAATCATTTAAATCAGATGTTGCAAATCTGCCACCATCTAATTGAAGCATAGGTCTAAGATCTGGTGGGATAACTGGAAGCATAGTTAAGACCATCCACTCAGGCTTGTTGTCAGAATCAACGAAAGCATTAATAGTTTCTAAACGTTTGATTAATTTCTTACGCTTATCACCTTGAGCTTTTTCAAGCTCTTTCATAATAGCTTTCTTTTCCTTAACAACATCTACTTGTTCAAGTAAAGTCTTAATTGCTTCAGCACCAGTTTGTGCCTTAAAGGCATCTTTACCATATAGTGCTTCATAATTTCTAACTTCTAATTCAGAAAGTTGTTGCTTATACTCTAATTCAGTATTACCAGGATCAGTAACAATCCAAGTAACAAAGTATACAACTTCTTCTAATATTTTAGGTGAAACGTTTAGAACAAGACCCATTCTTGAAGGAATACCTTTCAAGTACCAGATATGTGCTACTGGCGCAGCAAGGCCAATATGTCCCATACGTTCTCTTCTGACAGATGCTTTAGTAATTTCAACACCACATCTATCACACACTACACCCTTATAACGTACTTTCTTGTACTTACCGCAATAACATTCCCAGTCTTTAGTTGGACCAAAGATTCTTTCGCAGAATAGTCCATCTCTTTCTGGTTTTTGACTACGATAGTTAATAGTTTCAGGTTTTGTTACTTCACCATGAGACCATTCAAGAATACGTTCTGGAGATGCTAAACCGACTTTAATAGCTTCAAAATTATTCTTTGCCATATTCTTTTACACCTCCTGCTCATCTAAGCCCATCACGGCTTGTGGAACTTCATCATCATCTATAGAATCTCTGATATTCAATCCTTCAGTATCTTCAACAATATTTGCATCTTGTGATTTTTCAACATCACGATCATCATCATCAGTTCTAGAGATTGATACTTCATTACCACTAGAATCTAACATCCTTACATCAAGTGCTAATGCTTGAAGTTCATTCTTTAAGACATTGAATGATTCAGGAATACCAGGTTCTGGAATTTTTCTACCCTTGATGATTGCGTCATAAGTCTTTGTACGACCATTGATATCATCAGATTTAACAGTCAAGATTTCTTCTAATGTGTGTGCTGCACCATAAGCTTCAAGTGCCCAAACTTCCATTTCACCAAATCTTTGACCACCATTTTGTGCCTTACCGCCTAGAGGTTGTTGAGTAACTAATGAATAAGGACCAGTAGCACGTGCATGTAATTTATCATCAACCATGTGTGCAAGCTTAATCATATACATTACACCAACTGAAATTCTTTCATCATATGGTTCACCAGTCTTACCATCACGAAGGATAATCTTACCATCCATAGATGTTTGTGCTTCTTTCATGATGTCAATTAGTTCATCATTTGTGATTCCATCAAATACTGGAGTCGCAAACTTAACTGGTTTTCCAGTTTTTTCACTAAGTGCTTTAGCAGCCATACCTAAGTGAATTTCTAGAACCTGACCGATGTTCATACGTGAAGGAACACCAAATGGGTTAAGCATAATATCTACAGGAGTTCCATCAGGCATAAATGGCATATCTTCAACTGGTAATATCTTAGAAATAACACCCTTATTACCATGTCTTCCGGCCATCTTATCACCTTCAGAAATCTTACGTTTTTGTACGACATATACTTTAATTACCTCAGTAACACCAGGACCTAATTCATATCCTTCAGAACGTTTAAACACTCTTACAGATTGAACAATACCAGCACCACCATGAGGAACTCTTAATGAGTTATCTCTAACTTCATGAGATTTTTCACCAAAGATAGCGAGTAATAGTTTTTCTTCTGGAGAAGCATCAGATTGACCCTTAGGAGTAACTTTACCAACTAAGATATCACCCTCTTTAACTTCAGCACCAACCATTACAATACCTCTAGCATCAAGATTGCGAGTTGCGCCTTCTTGAACATTAGGGATATCTCTAGTAATTTCTTCTTCACCAAGTTTAGTCTTTCTTCTTTCAATTGAGTATTCATCAATATGAATAGAAGTATATACATCATCTTTTGCCATTCTTTCAGACATGATGATGGCATCTTCATAGTTATAACCATGCCATGTCATGAAAGCAATTGTAACGTTTTGACCTAAAGCTAATTCACCATCATCCATACTAGGACCATCAGCGATAATATCGCCAACTTTAACTTTGTCTCCATTTTCGACAATTGGACGATGATTAATACATGTACCTGCATTAGATCTAGCAAACTTCTCAAGTGGATAAGTATGTTCTTTACCATCTTTAGAAGTTATAACAATTGAATTTGCATCTACAAATGTAACTACACCTTCATCTTTAGCAACTAAAGCTGTTCCTGAATCTCTAGCAATCTTAGATTCAATACCAGTACCTACATATGGAGCATTAGGTTTTAGTAGTGGAACTGCTTGTCTTTGCATGTTCGCACCCATCAAAGCACGAGAAGCATCATCGTTTTCAAGGAATGGGATACATGCTGCAGCAACAGAAACAATTTGTTTAGGTGATACGTCTGCAAGTTCTACTTCAGATTTTTCAGCTAGAATTGTTTCACCTGCTTTTCTTGCAACAACTTGGTCATTGACAAGCTTACCATCAATAACTTCGTTTGCCTGAGCAATGATGTAATCATTTTCATCATCTGCAGATAAATAGATATAATCTTCTGAAACATTACCCTTTTTATCAACTTTACGATATGGAGTTTGAATAAAACCATATTCATTAATTTTTGCATAAGTTGTTAAGTATGAAATCAAACCGATGTTTTGACCTTCAGGTGTTTCAATTGGACAAATTCTACCATAGTGTGAGTTATGAACGTCTCTAACTTCAAAGCCAGCTCTTTCTCTAGTAAGACCACCAGGTCCTAAAGCAGAAATACGACGTTTATTAGTTAACTCAGCTAGTGGATTTTGTTGATCCATGAATTGTGATAATTGTGATGAAGAGAAGAATTCTCTAATTGCACCAGATAAAGGACGATTATTAGTTAGAGTCTTAGGAGTTGCATTTTCAATTTCTGTAATAGACATCTTTTCTTTAACAGCCTTTTCCATTCTTGATAAACCAATTCTAAATTGATTTTGAATTAATTCACCAACAGTTCTAATTCTTCTATTACCAAGCATATCAATATCATCGCTTGTTCCTACACCATCAAGTAAAGTAAACATGTAGTTGTAGAATGCAAGCATATCTGACATTGTGATACACTTCTTATCGTTTAAAGGATCTACACCAATTAATTTAATTACACTATTTTCATCACTAGGATTAACAATATTAACTACTTGGTTTGCATTACCTACAAGCCATGCAGTAATCTTTTCACCCTTATTTACTCTTTCTTTGATTGCTTCTTCCTTATCAGACATAAGCATATAGCTATCATGATCTGGTAAGTAGTAAGGCATTGCCTGTTCATCTTCAACAGTAATGTCTTGAGAATTCTTATCAGTTAATCTTCCTAAGACAAATAATCTTTGACCATAATCCATTACAGCATTATAGTTTTCAGAAGTTAATAATACTTCTCTAGCAATAATACCTGAGTAAATACGAACAGTAGAAACTTCCTTAGCGATTGTTTTAACATCATCTAAAGTTAATACTGTACCCATGAAATAAGTCTTGTCTTTTAAGTCAATATCATTAGCTAAAACTCTACCCTTTAAAGCAAGTTTATCGCTTGTACTAACTTCTACAATTGTAGGATGAGAGAAGATATGTCTAAATGGGAATGCTTCAACATGGCTTCCCTTAGAAAGTTGTTCTCTTAAGACATTTCTTTCTTGTTTCTCAACTAATGTACCAGCTTTATATAATACAGAACCATCTGCTTTATATACATCTTGTGCTAATACATGATTCTCAATTCTATCAACAACACTTAATTTCTTTCTTAATTTATATCTACCAGCAGCAGTTAAATCATATTTCTTTTGATCAAAGAACTTCGCATTCATTAAACTAGCTGCACCTTCAACTGTAGGAACTTCATCCTGCTTTTGATTCTTGTGCATTTCTAGTAATGCTGCATCAGTAGTTTTAGTTTTATCAGCTTGTAAAGTATTAGTGATTTCTTCATAAGCTCCTAAGAAAGATGTATAAATAGCTTCATAGATATTTAAGAATTCTCTATCATCATTCTTATTAATTAAATCTTCATAAACTTCTAAATTCATAGCTTTTAAGAAAGATTTAACCTTATTTAAATCAAAGCCATCTTCACCTTTTTCTAGATTTAAAGAGAAACCAATACACTTTAAAAGAATTGTTGATAAGATTTTACGCTTTCTATCTACAGACATATTCATAATTCTGCCTAAAGCATTTTTCTTATCATCAGTTAGAAATTCTAACCATGTACCACGTGAAGGAATTAATTCTCCAAAGTATGTTTCTTTTGCAGTCTTATCATCTGTTTGTACATCAAAGTATGCACCAGGTGATCTAACAATTTGTGAAACTATAACTCTTTCAGCACCATTAATAATAAATGTACCTGTAGGAGTCATCATTGGGAAATCACCTAAGAAAACTTCTTCTTTTCTAGTGATAACTTCACCAGTTTCTTCATCGATTATCTCTAGTTCCATATTAGCTTTTAAAGGAGCACGATAATCTTCTTCACGATATTTTGTTTCGGAAACACTATATTTAGGTTCACCGAATTCATAATTAAGTAATTTTAAGCGAATATTTCCGCTATAGTTCTGAATTGGATAAATATCATCAAATACTTCTTTGATACCTTCAGTAGTAAACCACTTAAAGGAATCTGTTTGAACCTCTACTAAGTTAGGTAAATCTAAGTTACCTGAAACTTTAGAATAATCACGGCGAGTAGAATGTTTACCCGAATTCAGTGTTTTGTAAGTTTCTTTCATTAGCGCCGTCCTTTCAAATTATTTGTGTAGAAATCAGTTATGAGCATCAATTACAAGATAACCACTATCTTTATTGATAATCTCAACCCGCTTAAATAGTTTTTCAAGTTCTTTTATGGAAGAATTAGCTCCTTGTGCTTTACGAATAACGATATATAAATGACCATCATCATTAAGCATCCTACTAGATTTTTCATAAAGTGAATAGATTATCTTTTTACCTGCCCTGATAGGAGGATTAAGCACAATCCTGTCAAACTTATGATCTAGAGTCTCTATATCTTCACACTCATGAACTTCAATATCTGTCTTATTGTTTTTGCAATTTAGGATAGAAAGCTCAACCGCTCTAGAATTAACCTCAACCATTTCTATATCCACATTAGGATTAAAACGTTTAAGAATTATTCCTATAGGTCCATAACCAGAACCTAAATCTAATAGTGAGTTTCCTAAATCCTTTAAGTAAATAGTTTTAATTAAGATGTAACTACCATAATCAACATTATCTTTAGAGAAAACGCCATTATCGGTAGTAAAGTTGAAAACCTCATTATCGAAATAATATGTAAATTCTTTTCTATTAGAAACTAAATTTTTATTATCCGTATAATAATGGTTCATTGTTTAACTATTTGATTTCGACAGTAGCTCCAGCTTCAACAAGTTTCTTCTTGATTTCTTCTGCTTCTTCTACACCAATATTTTCTTTGATAGGACTTGGACACTTGTCAACTACACCCTTAGCTTCTACTAAGCCTAAGCCTGTAATTTCTTTAACTACTTTAATAACTGCAGTCTTGCTTTCACCAAATGAAGATAAGATTACAGATACAACTGATGGACCAGCAGCAGCGCCATCTTCTGCAGGTGCAGCAGCAACAGCAACAGGAGCAGCAGCAGTAACGCCAAACTTCTCTTCAATTGCTTTAACTAAATCGTTTAATTCTAGAATACTAGCTTCTTCTAAGTAAGCTAAGATATCATCATGTGATAATTTTGCCATAATAATTTTTCTCCTTCTTTTAAATTATTCTGCACTTTCAGCAGATTCAGCTTCTTCAGCTTTTGTTTCTTCAGCAACTGTTTCCTCTTTAACTTCTTCAACAGGTGCTTGCTCTACTGGAGCTATCTGTTCAGCATTAGCTTCAGCAGGTGCTTCAGTTGACCTTGCATCCGCAACAGCTTGAACAACTCTTGCAAATGAGCTAACAGGTGACTGAAGACAGCTTAGTAACATAGATAGCATACCTTCACGGTTAGGAAGTGCTGATAATTCTTTGATTGTAGCTTCATCAACAACCTTACCTTCTACGATGCCTTTTTTAAGTACTAGAGCATTGTGTTTCTTTGCGAACTTTGCTAGAACTCTAGCAGGTGCTGTAGCATCTTCAGAGAATGCAAAGGCGTTTGGACCTACAAGAGCATCTTTTAAATCTTCAAAGCCAGTTTCATCACATGCTCTTTCAAACATGGTGTTCTTGTAAACTTTGAATTCAACATCTTCAGCTCTAAGGTTACGTCTTAACTCTGTCACTTCAGCAACACTAAGTCCGCGGTACTCACAAACTACAGTTGCTTGAGAATTCTTGATCTTATCAGTAATCTCAGAAACGATAGCTTGCTTGTTACTTAATACAGCTTGATTCATGTTCCCTCTTTCTAACACCTATATACTCATAAAATAAAAACCTGTATCCATAGAACACAGGTAAAAATCATCAAAATGATTAACCTCGGTAACATTATTAAGCCTAAGCCGTTACTGTCTATGGTATATCGATGCTTATATATAATATATTATTATTTAATAAAATTCAATAAAAATCGCTTATTTTTCTAAAATTTTAATACTATCTATATGATTTCTACTAATATGCATATTAGCTAAAGGTGAAATACTAATATAATTAGCCTCTATTGCACTTAAATCTATTCTTAAATCATTTCTATCATAATCAATTATTCTATCTATTCCTTTAATATTGATATAGTTCTTTCCATCTTCTATTTCTTCCACAAATTCATCACGATAATTAATATTAACTACCTTGTCACATATTAAAATACCCTTAATATCATCATTATTAGGAATATTAACACTAATAAAATAATGTGTATTATCTTTTATTTCTAGATATTTTAAAGCTATTTGTCTTGCGTATACTGCCGCTAATTCATAATCTTTAGCTTCAAAATCACATAGACTTACTGCCATTGAAGGAATACCTTGAAGATAACCTTCTCTTGCAGCTGCAATTGTACCAGAATAAATAATATCGCTTGATAGATTTGGACCTCTATTAATACCAGAAACAATTAAATCGATCTTATCTTTTATAAAGTGTCTTATACCTCCATGCACACAATCTGCAGGAGTCCCCCATACAGCATAAGCTTTCTTAGCGTTTTCAACTTCTACTAATTCATATCTAATTCTTCCAGAAATAGTAATATGGTGAGAATTAGCACTTCTTTCTCCTTCTGGAGCTATTATATATACATCTGCTATTTTAGATAGTTCATTAACTAAACTTCTAAGACCTTTTGCATTAATGCCATCATCATTAGTTACTAAAATATTCATTTCTTATTTTCCTTTTCTAATATTTCAAAAATCTCATCTAAATGTCTAATACGATATCCATCATAATGATATGCAGGTATTTCATCATCTAATGTAATCCATACAGGAGTAATATTTGTATTTATTGCTCCTAAAATATCAGATGAAAATACATCACCAATCATTAAACACTCATCATTTTTCACATTTAATTTATTCAAAACATATTCAAATGCCTCTTTGTTAGGCTTATGAACACCTATATCACCAGTTACAACTACCTCATCAAAAAAATCTTCTATATTTACTTGTGTAATTTTGCTGTGTTGACTAGTTGAATCACCATTAGATAAGATAGCTAATTTATATTCTCCTTTTAGTTTTTCTAAAACAGATCTAGTTTCATCTTTTAAAACAGAAAATCTATACATGTGATCATAATAAAAAGGAATAAACTTTTCTTCAAAATCTTCTGGTAAATATTTACCATATTTATTAATAAAAGGAATTAATCTCAACTTAACAGATATCGTTCCATTACAATCATAAGTTATTAAATCTTGAAGCACTGCTTCATATTCTATTTCATTAAAATCTTTAAAAAACTGTCTCAAATATTCATTAAAAACACCATAAGCATTTTCTTTTCTATTAGAGATAGTTCCATCAAAATCAAAAATAATAGCCTTAATCATTTACTACCGCCTTTTCTATTATCTTTTTACACTTACGTTCAAACTCAGGTCTTTCCATCATAATGATGCTGCCACATCCTTCACATTTTATTTTGATATCTACACCCATTCTCACTATTTTAAAATAATGTGATTTCTTACATGGATGATCTTTCTTCATTTGTACGATATCATTTAAGCCATATCCTTCTACCATAATTCCTCACTATCTAAGATTATTGTAACAGGTCCATCATTAACTAATGATACTTTCATGTCAGCACCAAATATACCTTCTTGTACAATTAAATCTAAATTTCTTAAACACTCATTAAAATAATTGTAGAGTTCTATTGATGATTCACCATTTAGTGCATTAGAAAAGCTTGGTCTATTTCCTTTTTTACAATCTGCATATAAAGTAAATTGTGATATTGATAAGATCTTTCCATTCACATCATAAATAGATCTATTAATCTTGCCATTTTCATCTTCAAAGATTCTTAACTTACTGATCTTTTCAGCCATCTTTAATACAATATCTTTATTATCATTCAAACCAAAACCAACTAATAATAAATAACCGGTGTTGATTTCACCGGTTATTTCATTATCAACTTTGCAGTTAGAACTTGTTACTTTTTGTACAACAACTTTCATTATTTAGTATTTTTTACTTTTACCCAAAGTTCAGAAATAGTCTTTAATACTTCTTCATTATTGTGGAACACTTCATCATTAGCAGTCTTATCTCTAGGGATATACGCATCATTACCTTCAAAGTCTCCACCTTCAGAAGCTAAATCATTTAATACTTCAGCATTTACTGAACTATAACCAACAAATGTTGAATTCTCATATGCTGGATCATAATCAATAATATAGTTCATAAACTTATATGCATTCTCAACATTTTTAGCATCTTTATGAATAACCATTGCATCCACAAAATAGTTAGTACCTTCTGTTGGTGCCCAGAATTGCATATTTTCGTTTTCTGAATGAATATAAGTAGCATCACCAGAATACATCATGCCCATTGCCTTTTCGCCATTTGCAAGACCATCAATAGCCTCATCAGTAACATAAGCAGGATCCATATTCTTAGCAATATCAATTAACCATTCATATGAAGCATTAATTTCATCTTCTTTATCTGTATTCATTGAATAACCTAAAGATTTTTCAGCCATCATGAAGGCATCTCTAATAGAATCATACATATAAATCATACCTTTATATTTTTGATTTCTTAAAACATTCCAACCTTCAGTTTCAACATCATTTCTATCAATTAATGTTTCATCATAACAAATACCTACATTACCCCAGAAATAAGGAACAGAATATTCGTTGTTAGGATCAAAATCCATATTTAGAACTTGTTCATATACTAAATCCATATTAGGAACTTTACTTAAATCTAACTTTTGTACCATTTCTTCAGCAATTAATCTTTCAATCATATAATCACTAGGAATGATAATATCGTATACTGTACCTCCAAGAAGCTTAGTATACATTGATTCATTTGAATCAAAAGTAGTGATATAAAGTTTAACACCAAATTCATCTTCAAACTGATTGATTACTTCATCTGAGATATATTCACCTGGTAAAAAGACATAAAGTTCTCCTCCATCTTCATTAGCAGGTTTTGATGAACATCCAACTAGAAGTAGTAACATCAACAAAACACTAATTAATTTCTTCATTTCTCTTCCTCCTTGATCTTAATAGTGGTAATACATTACTAACTAATAAGATGATAGTAATTGCAAGTACGATAAGCGTAGACAAAGCATTTACACTAGGGTTAATACGCTTTGTTGTGGCATATACATACGTAGATATATTATTAATTCCTGGCCCAGTTGTAAAGTAGGAAATTACAAAATCATCAAAAGACATTGTAAAAGCAACTAAAGCACCAGAAATAATTCCTTCTTTAATTTGCGGAATTATGACCTTGTATAAAGCTTCAAAAGGTGTACATCCTAAATCTAGAGCAGCTTCAGCAATATTCTCATCTAATTGTCTTAACTTAGGTGTAACTGAAAGCATTACATAAGGAATACAGAATATTATATGTGCTAATAATAATGTGCCAAATCCTGTAGGAACATTTAGTGTAGAAAATAGTAGCATCAAACCAATTGCTGTAACTATATCAGGATTCAGCATTGGTAGATTATTAACTTGAGTAACTATTTGTTTAATAACTCTAGATGATTTAGATAAACCAATTGCAACAATAGTTCCAATAACAGTTGATACAGCTGTAGCAATAATTGCAATCAAAGTTGAATAATATATTGATTCCATCATTGCACGAGTTTTGAACATCTTTTCATACCATTGTAAAGAAAAGCCTGAAAAACTTGTTAAAGAACGAGATTCATTAAATGAAAATAAAATCACATAAAATATTGGTAAATAGAAAAACAACATGATAAGTGCTAAATAAAACTTAGAAAATAATTTATTATTCTTCTTCATCTATATAGCCTCCTTATCATAATCAAACTTTCTAGTAAAATACATTGATACTAGTATTACTAAAGTCATAATCAAAGATATAGCTGAACCAAAGTTCCAATCTCCAGTAGTCACAAAATAGTTTTCTATTAAATTACCTACTAGAACGTATGAGCCACCACCTAATAATTTAGGAATAAAGAAACTTGATACTGCAGGTAAAAATACTAAAGTAATACCTGATATTATTCCAGGAACTGAAAGTGGTAAAGTAACTTTTAGAAAAGCTAAACGATTATCACAACCTAAATCATTAGCTGCAGGAACTAAAGATGGATCCATCTTTGATAAAGATGTATAAATCTGTAAGATCATATATGGTAAGAAATTATATACCATACCAACATAAACTTTTACTTCCGGAGAAAATGGCATTTCTAATAAGATACCTCTCCATGCATATGTTCTTACAAGCATATTTATTAGTTGTGGTAATGTTATTAATAAAACCATAATTGATTGAGAATCTGGTTTTAATTTAGCTACAAAATATGCTGCAGGATAACCAAGTAATATGCAGATGATAGTAGTTATTAAAGCTAGTTTTAAACTTCTTCCTAATACTTCAATAAATATCGCATCTGAAAAGAATCTCACAAAGTTATCAAGTGTTAATTTTACAGGAATCAAAGTATTACCTTGAGTTGAAAAAGCATAGAATACAATTATCAACATTGGTAAGACAATTAATAGTCCTGCCCATATTAGATATGGATATACTAATCTTCTAAAACTCTTCATTATCCTATACTCTTTCTCATTACATGTATATCTTCAGGTCCAAAATCAATAGAAACAATATCTCCTTCTTCTTGATTTTCAGTAGTATGTATCTTATAAGTTTTACCTTCTGTAACAAATGTTACTTCATAGATACCTTCTTCAATATTCATTGGATCAAAATCGAAACGAACATCATCTATTTCTACTTCGTTTTCAGTTTCTAAATCCCATGCATAAGCATCAGCCCAGTTTTTAAGGTCAACTGAAATTGCCATCGATTCTTCAATTTCATCAATTGTCTTATAAACATCAAATGCTTGAATTCCAATCTTTTCTTCACTGTCTTCAATAACCTTAGGAAGTACAACACTTACATCAGCGCTAATCTTAGTACCTGCGTCTGTCATAAAGGTAATTGTATATTCACCAGGTTTGGCTTCAATTGAATGAATTACTTTAGTAATAGAAACTAATTCTTCATCTTCATCAGCTTTCCAAGCTTGGGCATTAGCTCTTAAAATCAAATCTTGATCAGTTATAGAATCAACGTCTTCAATATCCATAGAAAAATCTGAAGCAGACATCTTTTCATTTGCAGCTTCATTATAAACATCTTCATTGCCTAAAACATGAAGCTTAATAGTCTTAGCAGCACCACGCTTAGTTTCCACTATTATTTCATAGTGCACACCTTTAAATAGTACTGATATAACCTGTCCATTTAATTGACCTCTTCCTTTTTTCTTAATTTGAATATCTTCAGGTCTAATTACAACATCTACAGGTTCGTTTTCTTTAAAGTCATAATCAACACATTCAAAATCTTTATCATCAAAATTAACTAAATAATCTTTCTTCATGATACCTTCCATAATATTAGATTGGCCTATAAAATTAGCTACATATCTATTGGCAGGTTCATTATATATTTCTGTAGGTGTACCTATTTGTTCAATGACACCATCTTTCATAACCACAATCTTATCTGACATTGTTAAAGCTTCTTCTTGATCATGAGTTACAAAGATAAAAGTAATACCTACTTCTTCTTGAATTCTTTTAAGTTCTTGTTGCATCTCTTTTCTAAGCTTTGCATCTAAAGCACTTAAAGGTTCATCTAATAATAAAACATCTGGTTCATTAACTAAAGCTCTAGCTATGGCAACTCTTTGTTGTTGCCCACCAGATAATAAAGTTACATCCTTTTTTTGAAAACCATCTAATCCTACTAGTTCCAACATTCTATTAACTTTTGGTTCAATTAAGTCATTAGACATCTTTTTAATTCTTAAACCAAAAGCAACATTTTCATAAACATTTAAATGTGGAAACAAAGCATATTTTTGGAAAACCGTATTAATTGGACGTTTATATGCAGGAATATCCGAAATCTCTTCACCATTAAAAATAACTGAGCCTTCATCCTGATCTAAAAATCCACCTAATATTCTAAGTAGTGTAGTCTTACCACAACCCGATGGTCCTAGTAATGTCACAAATTCATTTTCATAGATATCAAGGTTAATACCTTTCAATACCATTTGACCATCAAAATTCTTAACAATATTTCTAAATTCAATAAGTTTTTCCATGAACAGGTCCTCCAAATAAATATATTATATAGTAAAAATTATTTTTTCTATATAAAAAATAGGAAAGTTTTACTTTCCTATTCTTTTCAAATTTAATTATTAATTCTTAAGCAACACTTTCATCAATAAATTGCTTAATGCTATCAGGACCATTGTAGCCTGTATTCTTAGCTATTACTTCACCATCTTTAAAGATATATACAGTAGGAATAGACATAATTTGATACTTTTCAGCTAAGTCCATATTATCATCAACATTAACCTTTACAAAATTAACATCAGGATATTGACTATCTAATTCTTCTAAAACTGGTCCCATCATTTTACATGGTCCACACCATTCAGCAAAAAAATCAACTAATGTTGTACCAGATTTAATCATTTCATTAAATTCTTCAGTATTAATAACTTTCATTGTTTTTACCTCCAAATATATTATCTATATTTTATTAGAGTAATTAAAGTAAAATGCTTCAAGATAATAGACTTGCTGCAGCCTCATCAACTATAACGATCACATCTTGATGATTTTGTAATATTGAAGCAGGACAAGCTTCATCAATAGGACCTTCAATCATATCTTTTACAGCTTTAGCTTTATTTGAGCCTGTCGCAATCAACAAGATATTTTTAGCTTTCATGATTGTGCCTATACCTTGAGTTACAGCTTGAGTAGGAACTTTGCTTATATCATTATCAAAGAATCTTGCGTTATCGCTAATAGTTGATTGATGTAAATCAGTCACATGTGTTTTAGAATCAAATGCTGTACCTGGTTCATTAAAAGCAATGTGGCCATCAGAACCAATGCCTAATATTTGAATATCAATAGGATCATTATCAATCATTTCATCATATTCTCTACAATTTTTTTCTAAATCATCGCCTAATCCACAAGGAACATGTGCATTATTATCATCAATATCTATGTGGTCAAATAAATTACGATGCATAAAAGCATAATAACTTTCAGGATGTTCAATAGGTAAACCTACATATTCATCTAAATTAAATGATTTGATTTCCTTATAAGATGTATTATTCTCTTTATAATCTTTAACCATTCTGGCATATAATCCTAAAGGAGTAGAACCAGTAGCCAAGCCCAAAACCTTTCCTGGCTTTAAATAAGACTTCATAATTTCAAACGCCTTATCAGAAGCTTCTTCATAATCTTTTACTTTAATAACATTAATCATACATATACCCCCTATTTAATTATACAATCTCAAAAGAATATCCAATCTGATATTTCTCATCTTTATTTAATTTAATTACATCTCTATCTTCAAATCTTGTATCTAAATCATCCTTAAGTAGAGTATTAACCCATGGTTCTAAACATATAAATGGAGCCATAGGTGTCCATATCGCAAATATATTATATTTATCTTCAAAATGCATAATGACACTATTGTCCCCATCACTAAGTTTAACAATTCTACTTTTCACATTATCAATCTTATAAGTAGGATATTTTTCAAACAATTCATAACTTAAATCAAGTCTATTATTCAAAACATCATCTTTTTCAAATTCGATATAGTAATCATTAAACTTCTTATTTGAATCTAAAGGGCAATTAAAAGCTGGATGTTGACCAAAACCAAAATACAATTCATCATCTAAATTAATAATTTCATAATCAATATAGATTCTATTTTCCTGTAAAGTATACTTAACAATCAATTCAAAATGATATGGATATTGACAATAAGTTGTTTCATTATCTTTTAAACTAAATATTAAATAATCATTAGCTTCTTCTATAAGTTTAAATTCACTATTTCTTGCAAAGCCATGATTATTAACTTTATAATCTTTACCTTTAAAATTTAATACTTTACTACTAGGTGCACTCACATGAGGAAAAAGTATAGGATTTCTATTAGCCCAATATTTTGGATCTCCATTCCACATGTATTCAATATCTTTATCTTTTCTTTTAAAACTAGCTATCTCACATGCGTGAGTATCTATTTGAATAATAGCTATCTCATTTTCAAGAGTATATATCATAAATAAAAATAGTGAATTACTTCACTATTTCTCCCATAGCAGAACCTTTAACACCTGCAGCATTAGCCTCATCAGTATCAATGTGCATAGCTAGCGCAAAATCTTCTCTAACTCTAACTACTGTATCACCAAATACTAAACTTCTTTCATCTGTTTCAACTTTGACATTTACAATCTGACCATTTTCAACTCCATAATTTTTTGCATCTTCAGGAGTCATATGAATATGTCTTTTAGCTGCAATAACGCCTTTTTCAAGTTCGATTTCACCATTAGGTCCAACTAATTTAATACCACTAGTACCTTCTATGTCACCTGATTCTCTAATCAAAGCTTCAACACCTAATTGTCTAGCTTCAGTTAAAGTAATTTCAACTTGTGCCTCTTTTCTTTCAGGACCTAAAATAGATGCTTTGAGTTCACTTCTAGGACCTACAATAGTTAATTTTTCTTCGCAAAGAAATTGACCTGGTTGCGATAAATCTTTTTTAGGAGTAAGTTTATAGTTTTCTCCAAATAAAACTTCAACTTGCTGCTTTGTCACATGAATATGACGTGCACTTGTTTCTACAATAAATTTTTCCATTTAGATTCTCCTTCTTTTTAATTATATTATGTTTCTATCTTTTTAATGCTTGTTTTGCTTGTCTTTCCATAGTTTTTTTCTTATCAGACTCTCTTTTATCATATAAAGTCTTACCCTTAGCTAAAGCTATTTCGAATTTAACTAAACCTGATTTGAAATACATCTTTAAAGGAACACAAGTATAGCCCTGTATCTTGCACTTGCTAGCTAGTTTAGTTATTTCTTTTTTATGTAGTAACAATTTTCTATCTCTAGTTTCTTCATGATTGTTATATGTAGCTTGTTTATATTCAGCGATATGCATATCTTTAATAAATGCTTCATTATCTTTAAATGATACATAAGCTTCTTTTAAAGAAACTTTGCCAGCTCTTATTGACTTTATTTCACTACCAAATAAACTTATACCAGCTTCATAAGTTTCTTCAATAATATAATCATGATAAGCTTTTTTATTAATCGCAATATCTTTCATAACAATAGTATAAAATAGCGAAATCTAAATTTCGCTATTTATTAATCAGTAATTCTAATAATGATAACTAAGACAAAGAATAATATTCCTAGAACCATAGTAGCTATCGATATAACTCTTTCTGGTCCTCTTTCTTTAACATTTTGGAATAAACCTAGATCATTTCCTCCAGTAAAAGCTGATAAGGCATCAGATTTACCACCTTGTAGTAAAGAAATTAATATCAATAACACTGCAACAATTAATAATAATATTTTCATAGTTTCTCCTTAATATTCAGCTTTAGCTAAATCAAAATAACTAATATCAGTAGGTGTTTCTCTACCAAACAAGATAATAAGTACAGTTGCGATTTGAGTTTGATCATTCATAGATTCAATCTTGCCTTCCATACCAGAGAATGGACCAGATAAAATCTTAACAGTATCATCAACAGTAAAGTCAACTTCAATGTTCTTATCAGATTGACCAATTCTTCTTAGAATCTTTTCGATCTCATCTTGTTTAACAGGGAATGGTTTAGCACCACCACCTGATGAGCCAATAAAGCCTGTTACTCCTGGTGTGTTTCTTACAACATACCAAGCTTCATCAGTCATAATCATTTCCACAAATAAATAACCTGGGAAGATATTCTTTACAACTTCTTTAGATTTTTCATTTTTAACTTCGATTTGTGTTTCTTCAGCAACTACGATTCTAAATAAGTTATCAGAAATACCCATTGTCTCTAATCTTTTTTCAAGATTATCTTTAACACGATTTTCATGTCCTGCATATGTGTTAACCACATACCATTCTTTTTTGTTTACTTGTTCGCTCATTTATAGCACCCCCAATACATTTAATAGTGCAGATATAACAACTAAACATATCGCAAAAAATATCACAAAGAATCCTACAAATATTAAAACTTGTATGGAATTAGAAAATAAATCTTCTTTTTTAGGCCAACGAATCTTAGACAATTCTTTAAAGATTGCACTTATATTGAACCACTTCATAATAACCTCCTATTTTGTTTCCTTATGTAATGTATATTGATTACATCTAGGACAATACTTTTTAAGTTGTAAACGATCAGCTTTATTCTTACTTTTAGATAAAGAATAATTCCTAGATAGACATACACTACAGGTAAGAATTACTTTTTTACTGTCTTTCATAATTCCTCCTTTAAGGTATATAAAAAGTTATCTCTTGATAACCATCTATATATTAACTATAAATAGATATTATGTCAAATATATTTCGTTTAAGACTTTCTTGGCTTAAGATTGTTTAAAACACCAATAGTTAAATGTATAGACATTTCAATTATAGTAGTAGGTGATTTGTTTCATAACAAAAACATTTATTCTAGTACCATTTACTCTATATACTAAATAAATGTTTTTTGTATCAATTCAAATCTTTGTTTTTACTTAAGAATATCAATAATTATCTTCTTTTATAATTCTTGGTACATAAATATACATCCTCTATCATATTTTGGTTTTAATCTTTTATGTAATTCTTTTTCTTGTTTACTAGACAATCTTTTAAATCGATATTTCTTATATCTATTTATTAATGATTGCATTGGTAAAGAATATATAAATACATATTTTATACCTATTTTTTTAGCTGCTTGCATAATAATTGGAATAATATATTTACTAAAAATTATAATTCCACAGCCTTTTGATTCAGGATTATTTTTTATGTAATTATTGTTAATTGCAAAATTAGCTAATTCTACAGCTGGTCTTGTATCAAAAAAATCATAATCGCCATTTTTTTGTTCATTGATTGAGATCATTCCTGCCTTTAAAGAAAAATATCCAACAAGCTCATCTGACAAATTATCTCTGACTATATATGTTCTCATTAGATTATTTTCTTCTTCTGCATCAGCTTTTCCATAAAGGTATCTTACTAAGTTTTTTGCTTGAGCATATCTAACAGAAAAATTATTTATTTCATCATCTTTCAAATTGGAATTAAAAATAGGAATGATTTTATATAATTCATTCCTATTTTCCATTCATCTTCTTCCTTCTAGTTTCAATGATATATCTTTCAAGTTCATCTGCTTCTTTTCTAAGTGCTTCTCTATCGACCTTTGGAGAATTATCCATTTCTTCAAAAATTGCTTTACCAAGTTCATAAGGAAGATTATTCATATTGGGTTTTCCATATCTAATTTCACTCATATTATTTTCCTTCTTTGTTTAGTTTATTATATCATTTTTCAACATATTAAATATCATACAGAAACGTGTTTATATAGAAAATAGGTTTATTATACTAAATGTTGTGTCATATTATTATTCCTCCAATTCCTTTAATGCTTTCTTACATTTTCTTTTTATTGAACTTATGCGATTATCTACTCTTTTAGAAGAAATATTTAATGTTTCAGAAATTTGTTTATAGGGTATTTGCTCTCTTCTCATTTTGACGATAGTTCTATCTTCAATAGATAACTTTGATATTACGTTCTCTAATAAATAATTAATTGAATCTTGTTTTTTATAAAAATGCATGTCTTCGTTTATAAGATATGGTGCTCTTTGTTCAAAAAAAGAATATGAATCAATTGAATAACTTTCTTTTTCATAAATTCTTTTTTGTCTTCTTATTTCATTAAGTATCTTTCTTCTAATAATGTTATAAGCAAAGGTAGAAAACTTAATATCAATTGAATCATCAAAACACAAAACTGCTTCATATAAACCTAAACTACCTTCTTGAAATAAATCGTCTTCATTTATACTAAAGTCACCATTATTTTTATTAAAAGAATTGATAATACTAAAAATCATCTTATAGTGTAATTCAAGTAAATTATTAAAAGCTTCTTGATCACCAGACTTGATCTTATTAATTATCTTTTTAAGTTTATTCATAGCTTCATAATAAACCAAAAATAAAGACTAGCCCTCTCAAACTAGTCCCATTTCAGTCCTAAATTTTTTCAACAATTGTGGATTATTTGTTGGAAATAATATTGTATATTAAGATGCCTGCAGCAACAGAAGCATTTAAACTTGTCACATGACCTTTCATTGGTAATTTAACAATATAGTCACATTGCTGCTTCACAAGTCTAGACATACCTTTGCCTTCAGAACCGATTATTAATACTACATTCATATCATAATTGATATCTGTATATAAGTCCTTAGCATCTCCATCAGATCCTACAATCCAATAACCCTTTTTCTTTAGATCTTTAATTGTATTTACTAAATTACCAACTTCAGCAATCTTCATATATTCCAAAGCACCACTGGCTACCTTGCCAACTGTATCATTAACCTTTACTGAGTTATGTGACTTGTAGATAATTCCATCAACTCCCGCACATTCACAAGTTCTTATAATAGCTCCAAAATTATGCACATCAGTTAAGCCATCTAGCATCACAATTAAACCATTTTTATCCTTAAGCATATCATCTACCTTAGATAACTCAAACTTTTTAACTTCAGCTAAATAACCTTGATGATTATTGTAATTAGACATTTTATCTAAGGTCTTACGATCTACTATTTGATAATCAATATTATAATTTTTAATCTTATCATCACTTAAAACATAAGCTTTGATAATACGCTTATTATCTAAAGCTTCAAAGAAAGAATTCTTACCATAAATATAATCATTCATTATTTATTCCTCCTTCAAAAACCTTATTAAAAAACAATTCTAATCTATCTTTATCAGTTAAATATAAATAGCCACATATTGCTTCTAAACCTGAAGCAGTTTCATAAGTCAATAAATTTCCATTTTTAGGAATATGACTAATATGATTTCTTCCTCTTTTAAATACCTCTATTTCTTTTTCGTTAAAAAAGTTTTCATCATTTAATCTATTAAATACTTTTGTCTGCCCTAAAGCACTATTATATCCATTACATAATTTTTGTAAGGACTTAGAAGATTGAAACAAATTAGATACAAAATAATTTCTTACATATAAAGTAAATACTGCATCACCTATAAAACTTAAAGAATTACTACTAATATCTTTGATATTCATTTATAATATTCCTTTTTGAATTAAAATATTACGATACTCATCCGCCTTTTCAAAATCTTTATTACTCTTCGCATCATTCCAAGAAGCATAAAGATTCTTATCATCTTCACTTAATTCAATTTCATTATATTTAATACCTAAAACATCTAAACACTTCTTTAAAGCATTTATATCTTTAGAAAGTAAACTATAATCAATTTCTTTTACTCTAATATCTTGATTGATATGTTTTACTATTTCAAAGACTTCACCATATGCATTAGGTGTATTTAAATCATCTTCCATCTCATTTAAGAACTTATTGAATAAGTCTTCGTTATATTCATCACTCTTATAATCAACTAATGCCAATTTAACTTGACCTTGTTTAAGCGCATTTAATACCTTATTTAATTCTGTTTTACTAGCTTCAATGATTTCATCAGAGACATTGACATCAGCACGATAGTGAGTTCCAAGTAAAAACCATCTCAATACCATTGGATCAACTTTTCTTAAGATATCCTTAGCAGTAATAAAATTACCTAGTGATTTAGACATCTTAACGCCATCGATATCGATCATTCCTGAATGCATCCAATAATTCGCAAGTTCAGAATTCTTAAGTAACATTGATTGTGCTCTTTCGTTTTCATGATGAGGGAATCTTAAGTCCTTTCCTCCCCCATGAATATCAATTTTCTCACCTAATTCTTTATTAATCATGACAACACATTCAGTATGCCAACCTGGTCTACCAATTCCAAATGGAGCATTCCATTTAATACCTACATCAGTTTTTTTCCATAATGCGAAATCAAGTGGTGATTGCTTTTTATCATTTTCTTCAATGCGCGCACCAACTTTTAAATCTTCAATATTTTGATTAGATAAACTTCCATAATCTTTAAGAGCACTTGTCTTAAAATAGACATCACCATCTATTTCATAGGCAAAGTCTTTATCAATCAAACCTTGGATGAATTCAATTATTTCATTCATGGTCATTGTAACTCTAGGGGTTGCATATAAATCTTGGGCATTTAATTGATGACGAATAAGATTATATGCTTCAATCATTTCATCGGTTAATTCTTTTTCACTTATGCCTCTTTTATTTGCTTCATTAATAATCTTGTCATCAACATCAGTATAGTTAGAGACATATTTAACTTCATATCCCAAAGCTTCAAACACTCTTCTTAATGTATCAAAGACAACTACTGGTCTAACATTACCAATATGGACATCATTATAAACGGTAGGCCCACAGACATACATCTTTACTAGACCTTCTTCCATTGGCACAAATTCTTCAACTTTTAAACTCTTTGTATTATATATTCTCATCTATATCCTCCTTTAGATAGTATTGGTAAATACTATCACTTATTTTTGTCCATATTTTCATTTCTCTTGTGGTAATTTGAAAATCACCTTTAACTTGTCCAGAAGAAATAAGACTGATTAATTCTTCATCAGTAAAAGTTCCTTCATAACCTTTAATGCGCCATATCTTATTCTTCATTTTCTTCCTCTATCTTACAATATGTATATTCAATTATCATGTTTAATAATTCACTTCTAGTAAAAGATTTACCACTTAAATTATCTGATAATAAAGTTATCTTATCTTCTAGACAAGTATCTTCGCCTTGTTTACCAACAATTGATTCTTGCTTAACTCCTAAAGAGATTAAATAGTCCACAAACTCTTCAACAGTTTGATTTCTGTTTTCTTTAAAATATATTTTCTCTTCTGGTTTATTGTAAGTAAAGTTAAGTTTATATGGATCGGAATCAGTATAATCACCCTCACCTATAGAAGTAATAGTTATTGTATAGTTTTTACCCTCGGTCATATTTAATGTTTCAAACTTAACAACCTCTGCATTAGCTAATCTTCTAGACATACCAATACCTACATCTATTGAAACTAAATATCCTGAAGCATTTGATACACCATCAAATTGCACAGAAATAAATCTTTCATCAATGTTGTATTCAACATTAGAAACCATCTCTAATCTTTGTTTAATAATCTCTTCTTTTTCAAATTGATTATAACGATTATTACCTACACCATAGATCTTTGTGCCATCATATGCAATTAAATAATCACTTGCGGCATCTATCGCGATAATATTTGACCACACTTCAACTTGTGAAGATATCTCATCATTATCTATTTCGATATGAACTTTCCCATACTTATCTAAACCTGCTACAAAACTATCACCACAAGCAACATCCACAATTTCATCCCAACTTTCAGCTTGTAGATAATTTAAAGAATTCTTTGTGTAAACATCAATAGTGTTATCTGCACATAATAACGCAAGAATATTATCACTTGAGGAAACATCTTTAATTCCATAATAGTTTTTAATACTACCTGATCCTATAAAAGTACCAGAAAATACTAATGCGCCATCTCTATCAATTAAGATCGAACCATTTTTAGTCGCAAAGACTTTAGAAATATTTCTAGTGCCATTAATATCACAAGCACCTAATTCATTATCACCAACACACGATACTCTTCCATTAGCATCAACACCGATAATATGAGCATTACCCGCAGCAATATCAACAATATTCTTCCAATCATCAACACTATTAGCGTACTTAGAAATTAAACCTGCATTAGATACTGTACCATCATCATTTAGAATAATAGTAAAACCTTCTCCTTCACATACCTTAATAGCTCCAGAAGAAGTTAAATTAGATAATTCACCATTAGTATTACTTCCTGAACCTATTACTCTAGAATAATCATCAATATAAACAACTGTAGTTTCTGACACTGACAATCTATTGATATTTTCTTTTTCTAAAGTATATGGTCTAGTTGTGTTTTGCAAGACAATAAACATTATAAATATAGTCAATAATAGAAAAGCTATAATGATACTTGCGATTTTATTATGTTCATAAAAATCTTGAACTTTTTCTATAAAGGTTTTCTTTGCGGTGAAGTATTCAATATTTATTTCATCAGTATTAGCTTTATTAACATCATATAACTTTACATCATCGCTATTTTTAAATACTTCGGATAAATCTATATGATATAAAGAAGCTAATTTCTTCATCTGATTATAATTAATCATTTTAGAACCATTTTCATAATTCATGTATTCTAAAGTATCTACTCCTAAAACATCTGCCAAATACGATTGAGAGTAGTTATAGTGTTTTCTTAATTTTGTAAGTTTACTTGGTAAATAATTCACACCATAATTTTATCAAACTATCTTGAAATATGCTTGTTCTTATGATAAGATATGTTAGCAATGTGCCCGAATAGCTCAGTCGGTAGAGCGTCCGGCTGTTAACCGGCAGGTCACAGGTTCGAGTCCTGTTTCGGGCGCCATTGTGATGGCGTGTTGGTGAAGTGGCTTAACACACCGCCCTTT
>Ga0256405_10002004_pt1 | contig 50321 bp, 43 predicted proteins | sample RumenRJG_02DNA_FD_189096 | JGI IMG/M metagenome (GOLD analysis project Ga0256405, IMG submission 189096) | Bovine rumen microbial communities from Lethbridge, Alberta, Canada - RJG_02 | ecosystem: Host-associated > Mammals > Digestive system > Stomach > Rumen | place: Canada: Alberta...
TCCAGCCAATGGTTTTCCGTCCTCAGCATCTACAATACTGATCTGGGCATGAAGATGTGTGAGTGTAACCGTCTGTAACAGACATAAAAATACTATTCTGAATATATTGTATTTCATATTTTTGATATCCATGTTTTTTGAACTTGGCGCAAAATTAGAAATAATTTCCGAACTATCGTTGAATTTCGTTGAGGAATTAATGATGTTTAAGTTATGATAATTTGTATTTGCTGTTTTTTTGAATAGTTAAACAACGAATTTTTCGAATTAAACGAATTTTTCGACCTATACGGTCGGAATATTAATGTTTCAATTAATGTCCTAATTAACGTCCAATTAATGTTTCCTCACGGAGTGAGACATATAATATCGCATTAATACCACATTAATACCTCATAAATTCTTTTAGCAACAAGTTGCTTTTTAACTGACGAAAATTACCAATCTTACCAATCTTCTTCCATAATATTATCAAGTTTTTTATTGGTTAAAGATTGCGTAGATTGGTAATTATTGTCAGTTCAAGCACCGCAAGGTGCAAATTTCGTTTCCTTCGTGCTTTCCGTGTTCAAAATAAATCTCAGCGTCTTAGCGTCTCTGCGTTTTTGATTTCTCATTTTCCCATTGTAAAAATGTACGGAAATTTGTACGTTTGTTGCAATCCGTATTGTGGATTTGTAAAAATTGTTTCATTTACAATTATCGTATATTTTTTTTTGAAAAAAATTTGGTAAAAAAGGCGGAAATACATAATTTTGCAATTGAAGAAACGCTAATAGCTGAGAAAATTACCATGATAATGCTTTAAAAATGCAACTAATTTAAACAGGGGAAAAGCTCAGCTTATATAAATAAGAAACAAGGAATCACATTCTAAAAGGAAATAGATATGAAACGTATTATTTCATTCATAATGGTGACTTTGCTAACCGTAGTTTCAGCATTTGCAAACATTGCGGAAGGTGTATCTGGAGACTGCAACTGGGTTATTGACAACGACGGTAACCTGACAATCTTCTCAGAAAGTGACGATATAGCCGACCTCGGAACATGGGTAGGTGATTCAGCTCCTTGGAGCAACTACAAGGATTCTATCATCACAGTAGCATTTTCTTCTCCAGTAAATGCCAAGACATGCGCCTGCATGTTCAAGGGTTGCACAAACCTGAATGCGGTGTATCTCGACAACTTCTATACTAATGAGGTTACAGATATGAGCTACATGTTTGCCGACTGCACTTCACTCGAGGTTGTTGAGTTCAACATGGCAATGTCAGCACAGGATGAAATGTTCAACCAGTCTCGCGACAATTTCCTTACCGGTAGCGTAACGAACATGGCAAGTATGTTCGAGGGTTGCAAGTCATTGCACTCTTTCTACCTTCAGAATCTTGATATTCATAGCGTAACGAACTTCAGCGATATGTTTGCCGGCTGTTCTTCTCTTGAGAACATGAACCTCACAGTAAACAAGAACGCTAACGGTTCTTCTCTCACCGCTATCAACGACATCGAAAACGACATCGACGACATCGAATAAAGAATGGTGAAATAAGGATAATTTTCAAGTAAAAGACGGATATTACAAAGCTCTCAGGGTGGCTCGATCATGATGCACTCTGAGAGTTTTTTTTCTTTCCACTAAAAATATTATCAAGAGATTTGTCGAATACCCTCTGATCATAGGGAAGGAACTTGTGTAGCTTGGTGAGTCTTGCAAAAAATAAATTAAACGCAAAGCCGCTAAGTCGCAAAGGTTTATGTTGTTTAGCAACAAGTTGCTTTTTAACTGACAAAAATTACCAATCTTACCAATCTTCTTCCATAAATATTATCAAGTTTTTTATTGGTTAAAGATTGCGTAGATTGGCAATTATTGTCAGTTCAAGCACCGCAAGGTGCGAATTTCGTTTCCTTCGTGCCTTCCGTGTTCAAAATAAAAACTCTGCGCCTTAGCGTCTCTGCGTTGAAATATTTTTTCTGGAATAAATTTTCTGGTCATCGTGTTTAATTTTCTGGAAAGCCCCAAGCACCGCAAGGTGCGAATTCCGTTTTCTTCGTGCTTTCCGTGTTCAAATAAAAACTCAGCGTCTCAGCGTCTCTGCGTTTAAGATATTAATTTTCTGGAATAAATTTTCTGGTCATCGTGTTAAATTTTTGTTCCGAGAAAAAAGGAGCGCAAGCTCCAAATGCTCATTTGTCTTGAGGCATCCTCTTTTGATTTTAGTTAATAATTATTAACTTTTTGAAGTTTTGCTCGTTAAGGATGTGCGTATCTCGCAGAAAATTAGTAACTTTGCACCCGCCTTTACGAGTTAGAGGCATAAAATTCATTTCTAACAACAAATTTTTAACAAAAAATGGCAACAAAAATCAGACTGCAGCGCGGTGGTCGTAAGAGCTACGCTTTTTACAGCATCGTTATCGCTGACGCAAGAGCTCCACGTGATGGTAAATTTACTGAGAAGATTGGTACTTACAACCCAAACACCAATCCTGCCACAGTAGATTTGAATTTTGAGAAGGCACTTTACTGGGTAGAGTGCGGTGCTCAGCCAACTGACACCGTACGTAACATCCTTTCAAAGGAAGGCGTTTATCTTATGAAGCACCTCAAGGGTGGCGTTAAGAAGGGCGCATTCTCAGAGGAAGAGGCTCAGAAGAAGTTCGATGCTTGGAAGGCTGACAAGGTTAAGGGCATCGAGGCTGTAAAGGCTAATCTCGCTGACGCTAAGAAGAAGGCAGTAGCTGCTGCTCTCGAGGCTGAGAAGAAGGTTAACGAGGCAATCGCTAAGAAGGTAGCTGACAAGAAGGCTGCTGCTGAGGCTGCAAAGGCTGAGGCAGAGGCTGCTCCTGCTGAGGAGGCACCAGCTGAAGAGGCTGCTGCAGAGTAATCTTTAGCTTACAGCAAAAAACATAAGTGAGGTATTCGCAAGAATGCCTCACTTTTTTATTGCCTTCTCTGTTGACCTTTTGATTTTCGGATGATAAATCCAAATCTCCACGTGATTATTTCTCTTCCATTTTCAGAATGTTAACCTGAATTATTCATAGCCCCACCCAACAGAGCATATCCAGACGGGGGTACCATGTCTGAAATGAGATGCACTTGCACTAAAATCCTTATTGTTACCTGTTACCTGTTACTGCAAGGGTAATGCCTTCGCTATGCCTTCGCTGTGCCTTCGCTCTGAGTCCGCTCCTAGGACTATAGGATGAACGGACCTAGAACGGATTTACAACGGACCTGGAACGGACTTACAACGCAACTGCATCGGAAGGTGTTGAAAGTTCTCACAGAATCTCATTGAAGCCTGTATTAACTTTGGGGAAATGTTTTTGGAATGATTTTCGCGTTTTACATCGTTTTCAAGCATACAGAGTAGGGTGAATCAGCCAGAAATTAATGCTTATTGTTATGTTATTGAGACTGTCAGTCACCTATGCTCTGCCCTATAATTGTATGTTAACAGCCTTATTATCTTTACTTTAGATGGCTACGGCCAAGATATGAGTCTCGCTCAACAAGCAAGAAAATCCCGACCAGTAACAAGTAACAGGTAACAATAAGGATTTTAGTGCATGGCCAAATTTTACTGAAATCTTCTAAGGAGTTTATATACCTTATTATATATATAAATAATAAATATAGGCATAGGTTTACACTATTTTTCTTATTGTTACCCGTTACCTGTTACTGTTATTGTCAACGCCAAGTCCGAAGAGGGCGAAATCACCTTTGACTGGATCGTCAGGCCATATTTCGCGAAGTTTCTGTGTAAGTTTCAAGGCGGCATTCATGCTTGTTACTCCCTTGCTATCCCCCATTTCAACTTTCAATTGTCCATTGTCAACTGTCTGTTGTGAATTGACAATTTTCCGAGGTCACGCATTAATTATATATAGAAATCATCCAAAAAAAGTTAAAAACAACGCCGACAGAAATACAAATTACCATAAATACGAAAAAAAAATATAACTTTGCGCGCTGAATTAGAAGATACATACATAAAAGGAATCAGATACATACATAAAACGAAACATGAACAAAACAATTTATTTACTATTTTTTTTGCTGTGCAGTACTGTGAGTCATGCGCAAGTAACTGCCCGTGTGGAATTCCCATATCGCGAATACAAAGACACATACACCACTCCGATGGGTGAGCATGGCGTGCTTGAACAACAGTTCGACAAGAAGACACAGAACGACAAGCGATGGTTCAAAATTCAACATTACAACACCAACCTTGAACTGGTTGCAACAGACTCGATGCTGATTAGCAAGGACATGGGCCTTTACACATGGAAGAGCGACGGGGAGATATGCTACACCATCCTACGCGAGAGCGACGACTCGTTCCTGATTGTTGCCTACAATACCAACACGCACAAGACCAAAGTGGTTGAGGGCGAATACACGCACAAAGGCTCGATGCGTAGCATCTGCATCGAAAACGGATATCTGGTGTTCAGCTCGACGCAGAAGAAAACTGAGCGTATTGGTATAGTAAACCTGAAAAACGGCGACACAAAATACAGCGACATCCACATCGACGGAGTACGCGACAAGAAAATATTCATTCTCGAAAACACTATCATCGATGACGAGATAAACTCGCTCGTGAAGGTAGAAGACGAGGTATATCTTATGCGATTCGGACTCGACGGCAGCACACACAGCCGCATACCGCTTACAAAAGACATAAATGAGTATATCTGCAATGCGTCGGTGTCAAAGTCGGACGGAAAATACTTTCTGACAGGAACTTACACCAACAAGAAGGACGGAATGGCACAAGGCATATATTTTGCCCAACTTGAAGGAGACAAGTTCAAGTTTATCAAGTTTTACAACTTCCTCAATCTGAAAAACTTTACTGAATACATGAGTAGCAAGAAGAAGGCAAAGGTTGAGCGACGTAAGGAGAAGGCCGGGAAAAAAGGCAAGGAATACAGCCTGAACTATCTCATTGCAAGCCACAAGATAATGGCAGAGAACGGCTATTACTACTATCTGGGTGAGGCATACTATCCTACATACATCACCACACGCGACGCCTTCGGAGGAGTTTACACTTCGTTCAGCGGATATTTCTATACTCATGCCGTTCTTGTAAAGTTCGACAATCAGGGAAATATTGTGTGGGACAACTGCTTCAAGATGGAGCCTCGCGAAAAGCCTTTCTCTGTAAGGAGATTCGTTTCGGTAAGTCTGAAGGGCGACAATGTGAGCACCGTATTTACCGATGGAAAGCGACTTACATCTAAGCTATTCCGAAACTCGGACGGTGAGGTCGTAAAAGACCGGAACACCGAGATTATGGATACCACAGACGATGGCGAGAGCATAAAGAGAGCCAGATACACAAACAGCATGCACTGGTACGACGAGAACTTCATTGTACACGGCAACCAGACGGTAAAGAACGACAAGACTAACGAGCGCCGCCGTGTTATTTACATAAGCAAATACTCTATCAAAGAATAAAAAAGATTATGAAAGCAAGCAAAAAACAAAGCCTTACGCGACTTTTTGCGTTGGCAATGCTTATCGGCTATGCCATTAACGGCAAGGCACAGGCCTTTGACGGCGACGACGACTGCAAGTTGCACGCTGGCTATATAAACTTCGGAAAGCAGAACGGCGGCGAAATCGGCATAGACTATGGATTATCCGACTATCTTTCGTACGGCGTTGCGATGCGCGTGGTTGAGCCATACGTCGACGAAGACGGCGATAAGAACATACTCAACGGCGCGGATGCCGCTGTTAATCTAAGATATCATTTTCAGGAAACGCTGGAACTGCGTCAAGAACTCGATTTCTTCGTAGGAGCACAGGCAGGCCTCAGCGGCAACCTCGGACTGAATGCCGGCGTATGCTATAACTTTGGAGAGGTTGTAGGAGTCTATGCCCGAGCCGAACGCAACCTGTTCGAAGCATGGCATCTGGGACTTAAAGATACTACCTCTCCGTTCAAAAATAACTGGGGCTTCAGCGTAGGTCTTACATTTAATCTCGACTTTAATAGTATCAAATAACAGAAAGTCTTGGATTGAATTATGAAAAGGAAACCGTCTTCGCAACTTCTCTTGATGATTGCGAAGACGGAATTTTTATTATTTTAATCTGAATTCGATGAATTCAAAATTTCCTATAAACGCATCTAATCTTTACAAAGCCTGTTATGCACTATAATTATGATCTATCACGATAGTCACTTCATAATCAGGCGCAAGGGCTTTTATTTCGCTTGTCAGCGTTGATGAGAGGGAGGCTTCATCGTGTACGGAAATGTCGGGAACAACATCCACGGAGATGCGATTCTCTTTCTCGAAGAAGTAGAAACCATGAACCTGTGTGATTTCCTTGTGCTTTGCCAATGTCTGCATAACCATGTTTTGCAACCCTGCCCTGCGGTTTTCTCCTGTGGAAATAGCATATACCCCAACCGTCATGAGAATGCCGTGACGCTCATACATCAGTTCGGAAATCTGTCGTGTAAGACCGTGAATCTTATGGGCATCCAAAGTGTCATATACATTTATGTGCAGAGAACCGATCAGCACGCTAGGACCATAATTGTGAAGGATGATGTCATAGACTCCATGAACATCCTCAAAGTCCGAAACCTCCTTTTTGATTGCCTTGAGCAGGTCTGGAGAAATCCTTGCACCAAGCAATTCATTGACAGGAGAAGCTAACATTTCAAAACCAGCCTTGATGATGACAACAGAAATCAATGCACCCAGTATGCCGTCAAGAGATACTTGCCATAATAGCATTATGCCGGCTGAAATCAGCGTTGCCAACGTGATGACTGCATCAAAGAGTGCATCTGAGCCAGAGGCAATAAGAGCATCGCTATTCAATTGCTCACCTTGCTTTTTCACGAACATTCCAAGTATCAGTTTTACCACGATAGCCACCGCGATTACTACAAGTGTTACGTTGGTATATTCTGGTTCGGTAGGCTCAAAAATCTTCTTTACCGACTCTATGAGTGAGGTGATACCAGCCGATAGTACGATAACGGCAATTATTATTGCGCTGAAATATTCTACTCGTCCGAAACCGAAAGGATGTTCACGATCAGCAGGGCGCTCGGAGAGTTTTGTTCCGACGATTGTAATTACACTCGAAAGGGCATCGCTTAGGTTGTTTACAGCATCCATTATGATAGCCACGCTATTGGCTAAGATACCCACAACGGCCTTGAACGCAGCCAACAATACGTTTGCCACGATGCCTATTATAACTGGTACGGATAATCTTCTGGGAACGGTTCATATTTAGTGTTTGTTTATGTTTTGATTTTCTGTTTTACACTATTTTCTCTATCTGAGAATTTAATGGCAAAGGTACACAAACAATCTAAGATAGCCAAGAAAAAGGGAAACTATGAGCAAATAAATGTAGGTTTTGGCACCAAGGTCGTAAGTCCGTTCTAATACCGTTGTAAATCCGTTTCAAGTCCGTTCCTGCTCCAATTGAGAGAACGGAGGCGAAGGCAATGTGGATGTAATAGATTGGTGTAATACCCTTGCAAAGAAAAAAATAATAAAGTTTTTAAAGGGGGTATTACACCTTTTGCTGTTATGAACAATATTTTTATTGATTATCAGAGCGTTAGGTGCAGTGTAATACCCTTGAAAGTATTACACCTTTTAGGGGGGATTTGGTGTAATACTGGTGTAATACTTTCGGGGGTATTACACCAAGGTAAACAAATTGATATACAATTATTTAGTGTGCATAAAACGACAAAGATGTAATACTCGGTGTTGAAAACTTTTTTCAAAAAGTATTACACCGACTATTACACTTTGTTTTTTATAGGTAATGGACAAAATCTACTTATCCACTCCGAGACCGAAGAGGGCGAAGTCGCCTTTGGTTGGGTCGTCAGGCCAGATTTCGCGGAGCTTCTGGGTGAGTTTCATGGCGGCACTCATACTTGTGCACTTGCTTGTGATAAGTCCTAATCTCTCGGCTTCCTGAAGGACGTGGGTGTCCATAGGGATGATGAGAGTGCTTTTGTCTATCAGGTCGCTCCAGAGTCCGAGGTCAACGGGGGAGTTGTCGCGCACCATCCAACGGAGGAACATACACACGCGCTTGCATGAGGATGTGGCATCCTTCGGTATAACGCCTATGCTTCCGTGAGTGGCAAACCATGATGTAATGGCTTTTACTGCATCGAGGGCGGATAGTTTCTCTGTTGGCTTTGGGCTCTTTTCCTTAACGTTTATGATAAATCCGCGCATTGAGCCGTATTGCTCAATCATCTGTGCAAGGGCGTTGAGGAAATCGTTCATCATCGCCTTGGTGTAGAGGCGGTAGAAACATTCGTCGGTGTGTGGTACAATCTTTTCGTAATCCTTGTTTTTCAGCCATTTGACGTAGTCGCCATTGATTCTAAGGCTGTCAATCTTTGGCAGGAACTGCTTCCTACTGCCATAGCTTATTGTTGAGGCTATAAATGCCATTATCTCCCTGTTAGTGTCTCCCTCAACTTGGTGCATGAACCATGACGGGTCTCCGTTGAGGAAATCCGTGTGCTCGTATTTGGAGGCGAGAGAAGGTAAGTTATAGTTCATAGTTCATAGTTCATAGTGCATAGTTTTTGGGGTGTTCATAGTGCATAGTTTTTGGGGAGTTCATAGTGCATAATTCATAGTCCATAGTTTGCGGGAGACAATCAACTATGCACTATGAATTATGAACTATGCACTATCTTAGAGTATTGACTTCACTGTCTCAAGCATTCCCTTGTTCTGAATGTCGTTCAGGAAGCCTTCAACCATGTCGGTGAGGCCAGGGATGGTGTTGAGATTGCCATGCTCGCCCCAGATCCAGTCGGCTGCAAGAACACCCTCTGCCACCTTGCGGGTGTCGCCTGTTGCCCAGAGCTGTGTGAGGAGATCCATGATCTTCTGGTCGTCGTTAGGCTGGATAGGTGCACCGTCGGCACGTGTGCCGCCCTTGTAGTAGGTGATGATGGCTGCAAGACCGAGTACGAGTCCCTTTGGAAGCTCGCCCTTACGCTCGAGGTAAACCTTGACTCCTGGAAGGTCGCGTGCCTGGAACTTAGGGAATGAGTTGAGCATGATGCTCGTAACCTGATGGTCAACGTATGGGTTGTCGAAACGCTCAAGAACATCGGCAGCAAACTTCTGAAGCTCGTCCATAGGGAGGTTGAGAGTCTGCATAAGCTCGTCGTACTGCACCTTCTTGATATAAGGACCAATAACCTCGTGGTGGAGGGCATCGCGAACGATATTGACACCTGAGAGGTAGGCAACAGGTGAGAGTACGGTGTGAGGACCGTTGAGCAACGTTACCTTACGCTCGTGGTATGGTGCCTCTGATTCTGCGATAAGCACGTTGAGACCAGCCTGATCAGCAGGGAATTCCTTACGAAGTTCCTCGCAGGTCATGTTCTCTGCCTTCTCGATAACCCAGAGGTGGAAAATCTCTGCCTGAACAACGAGGTTGTCGCGATAGCCAATCTTCTCCTGAATCTGGGCAATCTCGTTGCGTGGGAAGCCCGGTACGATACGGTCAACGAGGGTAGCGCATACATAGTTGTATTTCTCGAACCACTCAGAGAAAGCAGCAGCCTTCTCGCCGAAGTCTTCTTTCCAAAGCTCGATATACTTGCGGATGCAATCCTTGAGGTGATGTCCGTTGAGGAAGATAAGCTCACAAGGCATGATGATAAGTCCCTTGGTTGGATCACCGTTGAATGCGTTGAAGCGGTACCAGAGAAGCTGTGTGAGCTTGCCTGGGTATGAAGAAGCAGGTGCGTCGGAGAGCTTGCAGGCAGGATCGAAAGCAATACCAGCCTCGGTTGTGTTGGAGATGACGAAACGAATCTCTGGCTGCTCAGCGAGAGCCATGTAAGCCCAATGCTGTGCGTATGGGTCAATACCACGGCTAACAACGTCGATACGGTCGAGCTGATTAACAGCCTCGCCATTGAGACGGCCCTGAAGGTTGACGTGATAGAGGCAGTCCTGACCGTTGAGCCATTGAACCATACCGCGGTCGATTGGCTGAACGATAACGACAGAACCATTGAAATTAGTCTTGGCATTCATGTTCCATACAATCCAGTCAACGAATGCACGGAGGAAGTTTCCCTCACCAAACTGTATTATTCTTTCTGGCATTACACTCTTAGGTGCAGTGCGTTTGCTTAAAGCTGGTAAATTTGCCATTGATTAGTTTTTTTGTTTGTATTAATAATAAAGTTAACCAAAGTTTTATGTGGGTGCAAAATTAATAAAATTTCACAATATAATCCGTGTTTTGGAGCAGAAAAATAATAAATTAAAATTTATTAACGTATACGCACGTCAATAACAAGTCCTTCGTTGGCAAGGATGGTGTTCTTGAATACCTGTTTGGCTTCTTCCAAAAGTGGTTGGTCGGAGTTGTATCTCTGACTGTAATGACCGAGCATGAGTTGGGCGGCATTGGCATTCTTTGCGGTCAATGCAGCTTCCTTTGCTGTGGAGTGCAGATATTTTACTGCTTTCTCCTTAAAGTCCTCAGTATAAGTGGATTCATGGTAGAGTAGGGTGACATCCTTTACCCTTTCTGCGAGTTCTGGGAAGTAGCGTGTGTCAGAACAATAGGCGTATGAACGAACTGGGTCAGGATCAGAGGTGAGAAGCTCATTTTTTATCACCTCACCTTCGGGGGAAGTCCAGTCCAATCCAGCCTTGATGTTGTTTATCTGCGAGGTTGGGATGTTATAGAAATCAATCATATCACGACGGATATGACGTGAGCCTGCTTTTTCCCTGAACAGGAATCCGCAGCAATGCACTCTATGACAGAGAGGTATGCTTTCCACGGTGAGAGAGCGGTCTTCATAGATTACCTGCTGTTTGTTCGTGTCAACGGCATGGAAGACGACCTCGAAGTCGAGTCCGCCGCAGAATGTCTTGATTTCAAGGTTCAGAAGTTCCTCATACTCGCCCGGGGCATAGATGTGGAGTGGGGCGGTGCGACCATTCAGACCGAAAGTGCTTATCATTCCTATCAGACCAAGCACATGATCGCCGTGAAGATGCGAGATGAACACGGCGTATATCTTAGTAAAGTTGAGGCGTGACTTCCTTACCTGCTGTTGAGTTCCCTCGCCACAGTCAACCATGAAGAGCTTACCCCTTATCTCCACAATCTGAGAAGAGGGGGCATGTCTGGCTGTCGGTAAGGCAGAGCCGCATCCTAAGATATGAATTTTGAATGGTTGCACCGATTAATTATTTACTATTTAGCTATTTACTATTTACTATTTACAATTTACTATTTCCTGATATTTACTATTTATTACTCGGTTATGGACTGGCGGAAATAGTACATAAACCAAATAGTACATAAATTGTAAATAGTAAATGGCTAAATAGTAAATGTTATGGGGGTGGGTCTTTTATTTACTTCTTTTATAAACAAATATTCCCCTTGAGTTCTCAAGTTCGAGGCTATCGGCACCGAGAGACAGGACGTCGAAGGTGTCGGTATTGAGAATGAGTTTGGCATTGCAGATTGTCCAAGCGGTGTAAGGCTTGCTCTCTGCCTGTATGCTACTCTCAATACTGCCGTCCTCATTGATGGTGAAGTTCTTGTCGAGGGAAGTCCAGCGGCCGAGCAGGGTCGTGAGGTTTATGACCTTGTGGGCAATGTTTTCGTCTGCGGTCTTGTAGTAGGTAACAGCCATTCTGTCGCCGCTCATCATACCGCCCTGAACGTCACTACCATTCTCTTCGTCTATAGTGAATGTGAGGGTCTTGCCATCATCGGTTACGAGTTCGAGAGTGTTCATCATCGTGCCCTCTCCGCACTTGCCGTAGATTGTGGAGTCTGCGCTTCCGACATTGAGTGTATCTCTTTGTGCATTAGCGTTATCGGTCTTACCACCGTTACAGCTTGCGAGTAATGCTATACAGCCAAACACGGCTGTAAATATTATTGATTTCTTCATCATTATTCACTTTTCATTATTCATTTTTCACCAGCTTTTGCCTCATTCCAAAGGGCATCCATTTCCTCGAGAGTCATCTCGGTCATAGGTTTGCCGAGTTCCTTTGATTTCTGCTCAATATAGTTGAAGCGACGGGTGAATTTCTGATTTGTCTTTTCGAGAGCCGTATCAGGATTGAGGTGATACAATCTTGCTGCATTGACAAGAGAGAACAAGAAATCGCCTAATTCTTCAAGAGAACGTTCCTTGTCTTCCTTGCGAAGCTCAGTCTCAAGCTCGTTTAATTCTTCATGAACCTTTGCCCATACGTCCTCCTTCTTTTCCCAGTCGAAGCCCACGTTGGTGGCCTTGTCCTGAATGCGATAGGCTTTGATTAGGCTTGGCAAGGAACTTGGAACGCCGGAAAGAACGCTCTTGTTTCCGTCTTTCTCTTTCTGTTTAATCTGTTCCCAAACAGCACTCACGTCATCGCTCGTCTCTGCTTTTACTTCGCCATAGATGTGAGGGTGACGGAAGATGAGCTTGTCAGCTTCCTTGTTGCAGACGTCGGCAATATCGAACTCGCCTTTCTCTCGGCCTATGATGGAATAGAAGATGACATGCTCAAGCACGTCACCGAGTTCTTTCTGTATCTCCTTAGGCTCGTTCTGCATGATGGCATCGCAAAGCTCGTATGCCTCCTCGATGGTGTGAGGGCGCAGGCTTTCGTTTGTCTGCTTACGATCCCAAGGGCATTTTTCACGCAGATTGTCGAGAACATCGATTAATCTGCCAAATGCCTCAAGTTTTTCTTCTCTTGTATGCAATTTTTGTTTATAGTTTTAAGATTTTCATTGCAAAAGTAGAAAAATAATGTGAGATACCCAAATTTTTGAGAAAAAATATGTATCTTTGCACCTCGATTATAAGGAACGCGCCCGTACGGATGCTTCCTTTAATGAAATTGATAAACAAAACAAACAATATTCAAGATAAATGGAATTAGCAAGTAAGTATGCCCCAAATGAAGTGGAGGCTCGATGGTACCAGTATTGGCTGGACAACAAACTATTCAGTAGCAAACCGGATGGTCGTGAACCTTATACGATCGTAATCCCACCACCAAACGTGACTGGTGTGCTTCACATGGGACACATGCTCAACAATACTATTCAGGATATCCTTATCCGTAAGGCGCGTCTTGACGGCAAGAATGCGTGCTGGGTTCCTGGTACTGACCATGCCTCTATTGCAACAGAGGCAAAGGTTGTGAACAAGCTTGCTCAGCAGGGCATCAAGAAACGTGATCTTACACGTGAGGAGTTCTTGAAGCATGCATGGGCTTGGACAGAGGAGCACGGAGGCATCATCCTGAAGCAGCTTCGCAAGCTCGGTGCTTCTTGTGACTGGGATCGTACAGCATTCACTATGGACGAGCCTCGTTCTGAGTCTGTGCTCAAGGTGTTCGTTGACCTCTACGAGAAGGGCTATATCTATCGTGGCCTCCGTATGGTGAACTGGGATCCAAAGGCTCAGACCGTACTTTCAACCGAAGAGGTTATATATCGTGAGGAGAAATCAAAGCTCTATCACCTCAAGTACTATGTAGCTGATGCAGCGGAGAACCCTGTTGTTCTCACAGGCGAGGAAGGTGAGGTTTTCCATAAGGATGAGAAGGGCTACTATGCAGTAGTTGCAACTACACGTCCTGAGACAATCATGGGTGATACCGCTATGTGTATCAACCCTAAGGACCCAAAGAACCACTGGCTCCGCGGTCATAAGGTAATTGTTCCGTTGGTAAACCGTGTGATTCCTGTAATCGAGGACAGATATGTTGATATCGAGTTCGGTACTGGCTGTCTGAAGGTAACACCTGCTCATGACGTGAACGACTATAATCTCGGTAAGACACATAATCTCGAGATTATCGACATCTTCAACCCAGACGGCACAATCTCTGAGGCTGCTGGTATGTATGTCGGTCAGGATCGTATGGATGTTCGCAAGCAGATTGCCATTGACCTTGAGGCTGCAGGTCTCATGGATCACATAGAGGACTATGACAATAAGGTGGGCTACTCTGAGCGTAATCAGGACACAGCCGTTGAGCCTCGTCTCTGCAAGCAATGGTTCCTTGCTATGAAGCACATGGCAGATATCGCACTTCCACCAGTACTCTCTGGTGAGCTGAAGTTCTATCCAAGCAAGTATGTTACAACTTACAAGAACTGGCTTGAGAATATTCAGGACTGGTGTATCTCACGTCAGCTTTGGTGGGGACATCGTATTCCTGCATACTTTCTTCCAGAGACAGCCGACGGAGAGGAGCGCTTCGTTGTAGCTCTCACAGAGGAAGAGGCTCTGAAGAAGGCACAGGCTATTGATCCTTCTGTAACAGCAGCCGACCTCAAGCGTGATGAGGACGCTCTTGATACATGGTTCTCTTCTTGGCTGTGGCCTATCTCCCTCTTTGACGGTATTAACAATCCGGGTAATGAGGAAATCAACTACTACTACCCAACATCAGACCTTGTAACAGGTCCAGACATCATCTTCTTCTGGGTAGCACGTATGATCATGGCTGGTTGTGAGTATCAGAAGCAGATACCTTTCAAGAATGTGTATTTCACAGGTATTGTTCGTGACAAGCTCGGCCGTAAGATGAGTAAGTCTCTCGGTAACTCTCCTGATCCATTGGATCTTATTGAGAGATATGGTGCTGACGGCGTGCGTATGGGTATGATGCTCTCTGCTCCTGCCGGAAATGACATTCTCTTCGACGAGTCACTCTGCCAGCAGGGTATGGGCTTCTGTAACAAGATATGGAATGCTTTCCGTCTTGTTCAGGGTTGGGAAACAGCCGATATCGAGCAGCCAGAGGCAAGTAAGATTGCCATCAAGTGGTTTGAGGCAAAGATGAAGACCGCTTACGCAGAAATCAACGACCTCTATTCTAAGTATCGTCTAAACGAGGCTCTGATGACAGCCTTCAAGCTCTTCACCGATGAGTTCTCTGGCTGGTATCTTGAGATGATCAAGCCTGGCTATCAGAAGCCAATCGATAAGCAGACATACGAGGCAACTCTCTGCTTCTTTGACTATCTGATGCGTATCATCCACCCATTCATGCCATTCATCACAGAGGAAATCTGGCAGCATATCTATGACCGTAAGCCGGGCGAGAGCATCATGGTAAGTACGGTTAAGTTTGATGCTGTTACTGCTGAGGATGAGGCTATCATCGCAGGAATTGAGATAGTAAAGAATATCGTTGCAGGTGTTCGTACTGTTCGTAATCAGAAGAATATCGCTCCTAAGGAGGTTCTTTCTCTGAAGGCTGTAGGCAATAATGACTATGCCCAATATGATAGCGTCGTTATCAAGATGGCAAACCTTGACGGTATTGAGGTTGTTGCAGATAAGAGTGCTGATGCAAGCGCATTCATGGTAGGTACTTCTGAGTATGCCGTTCCACTTGGCAACCTTATCGACGTTGCTGCTGAGATCGAGAAGCAGGAGGCACAGCTCAAGCACCTTGAGGGCTTCCTCGTTGGCGTTCGCAAGAAGCTCAGCAATGAGCGCTTCGTTCAGAATGCCAAACCTGAGGTTGTTGCCCTTGAGCGTAAGAAGGAACAGGACTCTCTCGAGAAGATTGCAGCTCTGAAGGCTTCGCTGGAGGAACTGAGGAAGAAGTAAAGACAAGGTTATCAGGTTTTAAGGTTGTAGGTCAGCATCGCTCATGGCATTTCGACCTTATAACCTTAAAACCTCCTAACCTCAAAACCTAAAAATAAAACTATGGAGTCAATTTATCAGTCTCGTGGCTTTGTGTCATGCTTGAAAGCAGGATTCACTTTTGTTTTAGCTAATCCGAAGACAGTATTGAAGGCAATGTGGATATTGCTATTGATAATAGCTGTGTCCGATGTGTTTTTTTACGCGCTTGGAAAGAAAGTCGGAATGGATATATTACAGCTAAAACTTCAAACTGGCACTTGGTTGGCATTATTAGGAGTGTATGGAACAGTGTTTTTCCAGTTATTTCTGGCAATATTTGGCTTGTTCTATTTCGGAAGATATATGGTAAAGCGTGAGGAGAAGAAATACAAGGTTAAGGTTGGTAGGCTTATCCTCCGCAATTTCTGGTCTTTCCTTGGAATATTCCTGATGTCTTTTTTCCTGGATATTCTGCTGACATTGATTCCTTATGTTTCATTTCAGATATGCAGCTATGCTTATGACTATAGTGCCATATCTCAGATGGTATATAATGATGGCGTGTCAATTCCGACTTCAGGATATGTGTTGATGATGGTTATATGCGTTGTCGCTATTGCTGTTAGTGAATATATAAGTCTGGTCATTCCTGCAAGTCTGATATATAAATATGGCTCGGCTGTTTATGACGAGCAGAATAAGTAATTCCAATTAGGAGTAGTAAGGAGTACAAGGAGTAATAAGGAGTACAAGACGATAGTAAATGCGTCAAATATCTCAAACGATAAATACATTCGTCTTGTACTCCTTGACCTCCCCCAAAAATAAAAAAACATGAAGCGCTTACTTTTCATAGATCGTGACGGCACGATTATAAAAGAACCTGCTGATGAGCAGATTGACTCTTTCGAGAAACTGGAGTTCGTTGAAGGGGCTATCACTAATCTCTCGTTCATTCGTAAGAAACTGGACTTCGAGTTTGTTATGGTTAGCAATCAGGACGGACTTGGTACTGACTCTTTCCCGGAGGATACTTTCTGGCCGGTTCATAACTTTATCCTCAAAACTCTTCATGGTGAGGGCATAGACTTTGACGACATGCTTATTGACCGTCATTTCCCAGAGGATAACCATCCTGACCGTAAGCCAGGTACTGGTATGCTCAAGAAGTATATCGAGAATAAGGAGCAGTACGACCTCGCAAACTCATACGTCATAGGTGATCGTGAGAGTGATGAGCAGTTGGCTAAGAACCTTGGTTGTAAATTCCTCAAGATTACAGCTGGCGATTCCTCTTCATGGGAGGCTGCTGCTGAGATGCTGTTTGCCGGAGAGCGTACAGCAGAGATTACACGTACTACACACGAAACGGATATTACCGTTCGCCTGAACCTTGACGGTACTGGAAAGTGCGATATCCAGACAGGTCTTGGTTTCTTCGATCACATGCTTGAGCAGATAGGTAAGCATGGTATGATTGACCTGTATGTGCGTTGTAATGGTGACTTACACGTTGACGAGCATCATAGCATAGAGGATACAGGCATCGTGCTTGGTGAGTGTCTTCTGAAGGCTCTTGGCGATAAGCGTGGTATTGAGCGTTATGGCTATACCCTTCCTATGGATGATTGTCTCTGTCAGGTGGCACTCGATTTCGGAGGTCGCCCTTGGCTGATATGGGATGCTGAGTTCCATAGGGAGAAGATTGGTGAGATGCCTACTGAGATGTTCTTCCATTTCTTCAAGAGCGTTAGCGATGCTGCAAAGATGAACCTTAACATCAAGGCTGAGGGTGACAACGAGCATCATAAGATTGAGGGAATCTTCAAGGCTTTTGCCCGTAGCATAAAGATGGCTGTTAAGCGAGACATCTATCACTATCAGCTTCCAAGTTCAAAGGGAGTGCTGTAGGATAGATTAAAGTAGAAAGTAAAAAGTATAAAGTATAAAGTAGAGAGTGTGAAGTTCGTCTTGAATCTCACACTCTTTTTCTTTGTCCTTTCCTAATAGTTGAGAGGTGATTATATCGCAGAAATACCGTTCATCCTCCATTTGTTCTCCGTCGATGGAGTATCTACGGACAAACATAGGGGGAATAGCGGGAAAACAGGAAATAATTAGGAAATTATTTGGAGAAAAGCGAAAGAATAATTAATTTTGTAGATATTATTCTAAATCACAGATCTATGAATATTCCTTTACGAAATATTATAAATGAAATAAGTCTATTATTACTGATTTTGGTTATTTGTAGTTGCAACAGACATAAAGAACCAAAAGGGTTTGTTGATTTTGATATTAGCAAGATTGACTCCGTCTGCTATCACCACAATTTTCCTGATTATTCTATAATGATTCACGATACAGCAAGTATAAATGCGATTGCGCAGGCGCTGGCTCATAGTGAACAAAAAGATGTTTGGATTTTTCCTCCTTGTTCTTCAACCCTAGAAATATATGTGAATGGAAAGATTTTTCCGTACGCCATTCGAGGGAATTGTCTCGTAGCAGATGGTAACATTGTGTATGTTAATGATGATTTTAATGATTGTTTTCTTCCATTTGAAGGATATTATGAACCGAATAGTAATGGAGTCGTTATAGAGATGCCTAACTACAAAAATCATTTTCGAATAAAGGATGGATACATATATATTGTTCCTGATCTTACAGCAAAAGGTCTGTATAAATCATCTCTAAAGACATATGAGCCAAAATACCATAGTCTAGAGAATTTCAAGAGTAAGTTTCTTTACGATGAAGAGATTATTGCTTTAATAGATTCTTGGGACTTTAAATCAAAGGTTAATGAAAATGTGCTTTCGGACTATAAGAAACTGACGTTTGAGAAATTTCTTTCCAAATACTGCACTATAGAAGGCTATGATACCATCCTTGTAAAGAGTGATACGACCGTGGCTTATTGTCTTGACAAACATTCACTTAACTGCATTTTCAAGCATGACAAGGATAGGAAGGTGAAGGTACGTAGAGAAAGGGATAATTTTAAGTAGGTACTTTTGGGATACGCATTTAGTTTATGTTGGGATCGTTGATGGGACGATTCCCATGCAAGTCCCTACCAAATCCCTTGCAAATCCCATTTTCCTCCCATTCTAGGGAACGGACTTGAAACGGACCTGGAACGGACCTGAAACGGACTTACAACGGAGGCATAGCAAAACACCGTCGGTAACAAGTAACAGGTAACAATAAGGATTTGAGTGCATGAGCCGGAATTTTGCTGAAATATTCTAAGGAGTTTATATACCTTATTATATATAGAAATAATAAAATAGGCGTCAGCTTACACTATTTTTCTTATTGTTACCTGTTACTTGTTACTGGCGCAAGATTATGGGAAAATCATAGTTCCCATGCCAATTAAACATATTCAGTATGATGTCAACGAAATCAGGCATGTGTGAACCTTTTCAGAAATACGACAACTATTTCAGAACGATGTCAACAAACGCAGTTTAATAATAACCAAAAACTGTAAACCAAAATCAGGAAAAGACTAATTTCAAATGATTGCACAAAAAAAGAGCATCCTCACTTGGAGAATGCTCTTTGATTTTATATTGGGATTGTCGATTAAACGATACCCTGAGCCATCATAGCCTTAGCAACCTTCATGAAGCCTGCTACGTTAGCACCCTTTACATAGTTGATGTAACCGTTAGCCTCTGTACCGTACTTAACGCAGTTCTCGTGGATATCATCCATGATGCGGTGGAGGTAGTTGTCAACTTCCTCAGAAGTCCAACGGAGACGCTCTGAGTTCTGTGACATCTCAAGACCAGAAACTGATACACCACCAGCGTTAGCAGCCTTACCTGGAGCGTAGAGGATCTTAGCGTCCTGGAATACCTTGATAGCCTCTGGAGTTGTAGGCATGTTAGCACCCTCAGAAACAGCGATAACACCGTTTGCTACGAGAGCCTTAGCAGCCTCCTCGTTGATCTCGTTCTGAGTAGCAGATGGGAGAGCGATCTCGCAACCCTTCTCGAACCAAGGCTTTGCACCCTCAACGTACTTAGCATTTGGATACTTCTCAGCGTACTCGCGGATACGTCCACGCTCAACGTTCTTGAGCTCCATAACGTAGTCGAGCTTAGCGCGATCGATACCTTCTGGATCGTAGATATAACCGTCAGAATCAGACATTGTCATTGGGATAGCACCGAGCTGGAGGAGCTTCTCACATGTGTACTGAGCAACGTTACCTGCACCAGATACGAGAACCTTCTTACCCTTGATGTCGATGTTACGAGTCTTGAGCATGTTTACGAGGAAGTAAACGTTACCGTAACCTGTAGCCTCAGGACGGATGAGTGAACCACCGAACTCGAGACCCTTACCTGTAAGCATACCAGTGAACTGGTGTGTGAGCTTCTTGTACATACCGAACATGTAACCTACCTCACGGCCACCTACGCCGATATCACCTGCTGGTACGTCCTCGTCAGCACCTACGTGACGATAGAGCTCAGTCATGAATGCCTGGCAGAAACGCATAACCTCAGCGTCAGACTTACCACGTGGAGAGAAGTCAGAACCACCCTTTGCACCACCCATTGGGAGAGTTGTGAGAGAGTTCTTGAATGTCTGCTCGAAAGCAAGGAACTTCAGGATACCGAGGTTTACAGAACGGTGGAAACGGATACCGCCTTTGTAAGGACCAATCACGTTGTTGTGCTGGATACGGTAGCCCATGTTTGTCTGTACGTTGCCCTTGTCGTCAACCCATGATACGCGGAACTCGATTACGCGATCTGGAATACAGAGACGCTCGATGAGGTTAGCGCGCTCAAACTCTGGGTGCTTGTTGTACTCTTCCTCGATTGTTGGAAGTACCTGGCTTACTGCCTGAATGTACTCAGGCTCATTAGGAAATCTCTGCTTGAGATTTTCAACGACTTGCTTTGCGTTCATTTTTTTGTTTTACTTTTATTGGTTAAAAACTAAATTAATAATTCAATTTAATTGGATTACTTCATGTGCTCCACGAACCAGTTGGTTACCTGTCTCAGCAGGTGATTCCTTGTGTTGCCACCGTGGATGCCGTGATTTCGGTTGGTGTAGATAAGTTCCTTGAAATCCTTATCTGCCTGAACCATTGCCTCGCTATACTCGAAAGCGTTCTGTGGATGAACATTGTCATCTGCAAGACCATGTACGAGAAGTAGTGCTCCGTGCAGATTACTAACCCTGTTCTTTGGGTTGATGTCATATCCGGCGCTGTTCTCTTTTGGAGTTCGCATATATCGCTCGGTATAGATAGTGTCGTAGAAACGCCAATCGGTTGGTGCTGCTATTGCTACTCCGCAGCAGAATACAGGTCTGCCTTCTGACATAGCCATCAGCGTATTGAATCCGCCGAAACTCCATCCCCAGATAGCGATACGGTTCTTGTCAACGAATGACTGCTGCCCAAGCCATAGTGCGGTTTCTACCTGATCCTTTGACTCTAGGTCGCCCATTCTCTGGTAGATGCATTTCTCAAAGGCAGTTCCGCGATATCCGGTACCACGTCCGTCAACTGTAACGACGATAAAGCCCTTTTCTGCAAGGAGATAGTCGTACATGCCGCCGTTGCCCATTGAGCCTATTCCCCAACTGTTTACAACCTGCTGGCTACCAGGACCAGAGTACTGGTGCATAATGACGGGATATTTCTTTGAAGCGTCGAAGTTTGCAGGCTTTATCATCCAACCTTCAAGTTGTACGCCTTCTGATGTCTTGAAAGTGAAGAATTCTTTCTTCGTTACAGGATAGTTCCTGAGTTTTGACTTCAGAGTTGCATTGTCTTCCATCACCTTGATGTCCTTGCCTTGACCATTGCAGACAGAGAACTTATAAGGTGTGTCGGCATCGCTCCATGTCTTGAGGAAGTATTTGAAATTCTCAGAGAACTGTGCTGATGCTGTTCCTGCTTCTGGAGTAAGGCATTCAAGTTTGCCGTTTGCTCTTGAAACGAATACCTGTCTATCCTTAGGAGTAGGGGATGCAGCTTGGAAATAGACATCGCCAGTCTTTTGGTCAATGCCGTATGTCGCTGTGATATCCTTGTTAGGAAGTGAGATTTCTCTCTTAAGAGTTCCTGTAATTGAATATACGTTGAGGGTTATATTCTCTCCCTTGTCGCAAGGCACGAGGATGTAGTTGTCTGTAACCTTCAGGTCGGTATAGGCCTCTTCCTTAACGTATTTGCTTGATTTGTTCTCAACAATCATCTGGCATACGCTACTGCGTGGGTTAGCAGAGTAGATGCGCATATCATCCTGATGGCGGTTGAGCGTTACGAGTAATATGCTATTGGCATCAGAAGTAGGGATGATTCTTGGAATATATCCTTCAGCATCCAATGGGAGTTCAATCTTTCGTGTGACGTGACTCTTGATGTCGTAGCTCCATGCACTTACCTTTGAGTTGTCCTCGCCAGCCTTCGGATATTTATATACGTATTCTCCCGGATATGTGCTAAGGGCATCGTATGAAGGTGACATGCCCTTGAACAACTGGAGAGGGTATTCCTTTACATTTGCTTCCTCATACTTTATCCAACAAATCATAGTGCCGTCGGCATTAAAGCACATGCTGTTTGAGGTGGTGAACTCCTCTTCGTTTACCCAATCTGGGATTCCGTTAATTACCTTATTGATTTCTCCGTCCTTTGTTACCTGGCTTTCTGCTCCGTCAAAAAGAAGTTTGCTAACCCATATGTTGTTGTTGCGTACAAAGGCAATCTGATTACCATCGTTGCTCCAGATAGGATTCTGAACGTCGGAGTTGTCGCTAAGCGGACGCATACGCTTGTTGGCGATGTTATACACATAGTATTTGGCTGTTGAAGACCTGCGATATACCATCTTTGTCTCGGTCTTGATGAGCATTTTTGTGCCATCAGGTGAGATGATATAGTCGTCGAATGCCTTAACCTTTTCGCCAACCGTGTTGTTTATGTCGAAAAGAACGCTTGCCTGCTGACCGTTTTTATAATAGCAAGCTATGATTTTAGTACCGTCGTCAGATATTCTTGAATACGTCTCACCATCAGGCAAAGCTCTCATTCCACCAACTTTTTTGGCTGCAAAAACGCCTGAGTTGATGTCTTGAATGCTTATCTTTCCCTGAGCTACAACACCCAATGTCGTGGCGAGAAGGAGTGAGCACATAATAAAAAATTTCTTCATTTGACAGTTTTCTACTAATTTTGGTGCAAAGATAATATTTTTTTCGTAAATTTGCAACCAAATATGTACAAAAAGTTATAAAATCATCAAAAATAATGACATTTTTCTTTAAATTCGCATGATTTGCTATAATAAATATGGTGATTGGGTAAGAAAACGTTTCGGATGTAAGGTGCAGAAAATCTCAATAGATGCAGGTTTTTCGTGCCCAAATCGTGATGGAACGATAGGAAGGGGTGGGTGTATATATTGCAATAATGCCACCTTCAATCCTGAATATTGTACGGATACAGCCGGTCGTGTATCTCAGGAAGAACGTCTTAATTTGTCTGCTGATAATATCAAGGCTCAGTTATTGGCAGGTAAAGAGTTCTTTGCAAGAAAATATCCGGAGATGAAATACATCGCGTATTTCCAGTCATATACCAATACATACGGAGATATAGAGGCGTTGAAGCGAATGTATGAGGCGGCTCTTTCGGTTGAGGATGTAATTGGTATTTCTATTGCCACTCGTCCTGACTGTGTGTCGGATGAGTTGCTTGATTATCTTGAGGAACTCTCACATCGCACATTCCTTACAATGGAGTATGGGGTGGAATCATTTAATGATGATACGCTCCGTATAATAAATCGCGGTCATTCTTCGGAATGTAGCACTAGTATTATAAGGAATACGCACGCGCGCGGAATTATAGTTTGTGCTCATCTTATTCTTGGTCTTCCTGGAGAGGATAAAGCAGAAATACTGCGACAGATTGATATTGTGAACTCATTGCCTATTGATATTCTGAAACTGCATCAGTTGCAGATAACGAAAGGCACGATTCTTGAGCATCGTCCAGATTTGATTGCCCAATGTACTTTGTTCACTCCGGAAGATTATATAGAACTACTTGTTGAGTATATCTCCCGTCTTCGTGATGATATTGTCATTGAGCGCTTTACGAGTCAGTCCCCAGCGGGATTGCTCATTGCACCTCGTTGGGGACTGAAAAATTATGAGTTTACTAATCTATTGAATAAGAGGTTGCTGGAGTCTTAGTCCAGTGCCTCGTATTTTGACTGACGACTCTTGTATTCTGGTACGATTTCCTTCATCTTCTTTACGATCTTCATGTCATCGTAAGTGAAACTTAGATGCAGAAGATCTTCTTCGTTCTTCAGAGCTTCATCATACTGATATTCGCGTACTGATGCGATTTTGATCTTCGGATGAATCGTTGGCTTCGTCTGTTCTGTGTCGGTGAGCACTTCTTCATAGAGCTTCTCACCATCGCGAAGACCTGTGAATTTGATTTCCACGTTCTTGGCACCTGAGAGGTCTATCATTCTCTGTGCGAGGTCAGCGATGCGAACTGGTTTGCCCATGTCGAACACGAATATCTCGCCGCCATGTCCCATTGTTCCTGCCTCAAGTACCAATTGGCAGGCTTCTGGGATGAGCATGAAGAAACGGATGATGTCTGGATGCGTTACAGTAAGTGGACCGCCATTTTTGATCTGTTGCCTGAAGATAGGTATTACAGAACCGTTTGATCCAAGTACGTTGCCAAAGCGTGTAGTGATGAACTGTGTCACACCTGGAGTGTCATCGGCTTGCATAAGCTTATCCTTGATGTTCTCGTAATTCTCTGGCTTGATGCCATTCTTGAGATCTTGTAATGCCTTATTGAGACTCTGGCAATAGATTTCACAGATTCTCTTTGAACAGCCCATTACATTTGTTGGATTCACTGCCTTATCGGTAGAGATCATCACAAACTTCTTTGTGCCGTATTTTACAGCTAAATCGGCAATCACACGTGTTCCGTAGACGTTGTTTTGGATAGCCATTGCAGGGTTGTCCTCCATCATCGGAACGTGCTTGTATGCTGCTGCATGGAATACGTACTCAGGCTTATGGTCGCTGAATATCTCTTCCATGTGAGTAGGATTGCTAATGCTGCCCACGATAGTCCATGCCTTTATGTCTGGGAACTTGCGTGCCATCTTCAGGCGTACATCGTGCATTGGCGTCTCTGCCTGATCGACGAGAATCAACTCTGCAGGTCCTGCCTTGGCAACCTGATTCACCATCTCAGAACCGATAGAGCCTGCTGCTCCTGTGATGAGTATGCGCTTGCCTTTCAGAAGTTCACTGATGGCATCAAGGTCAACCTCAATTTTGTCGCGAGGAAGAAGGTCTTCAATGTCTACTTCGTGAAGTTGCTCTTGTTTGAGACCTTTTTCTGGAGTCCAAACCTCAGCTTCAGAAAGCATCAAGATGTGAATTTTGTTCTTGATGAGCTCCTCTACCAATTCTGTATTGTTTCTGAAAGTCTCTGCCTGTAGCGGACTCACGATTATCACGGTCGCATGAGCCTTCTTCATGTGGTGAATGAGGTTCGGACCAACCCTGCGAACCTTTACGCCGAACATGTATTTATCAGCCAAATCGCCATTTGGACTAACGAAACCTACAATGGAATATTGTTTTGATGGACTTGACTGAATAGTGCTTGCAATAACCTCAGCACCTCTTTGTACGCCAAAGATGAAAGCTCGCTTGATTCCATTGTTAAATGATGACTCGTATATGGCTTTCATCAGTAGTCTTATCGACCATTGACCTGCGACACTTAGAAAGAATGTGGTCGCGTAGTTTTTCAGGCCTGTAGATGCGATGATATAGTCTTTGCTGAAAAAAAGACGTACTATAAGTATCAATGCAAAAGCTACCATCTGTGCATAGAGAACCCGAAGTAGGTCGGTTGACCGTAGATATCTTACAATACCACTATAGGTGTGGTATATTCTCATGCCTATGAAAAAGAACACCAACAGACAGCACCATGTGAATACTCGATCCCAGAAATGAATTCTTAGGACTTTCGGACCATCACATACATAGGTCGCAATCAATGCTGCTATGATGATGATTAGGAAATCTACGCAAATGAGAGTCCAATATGGAAGTGCACTTTTGGATAGATACCAATATCTTATTTTATTTAATATTCTCTTTGGCATAAATAGGTTTTTGATGTTTAGACCCTAATTAGTTTTCTTAAAGGGGTACATGGGATGCATTAGCGACTCCTCTTATTTAAAGGGATGTTAGGAAGATGCTTTGCATTCTTGAGTGCAAAGATACTACAAAAAAGAATGAAATCCAAAGGAAATGATTTGTTTTTGCATAAAATCGCCCTAAAATGGGGCGTAAAACATCTTTTTTATTCTTTTCCTTTTGATTTTTCTGCTTTATTCCTTCTTCTATCTTGTTTTGGAGCCGTTGTAGTTGCTTCCGTTTTTCTGTTGTTGCTTCTTTTGGTATATGGTTTGCCTTTGCCGACAGGTTTGCGCGAGTACCTGTAGTTCTTCCTGCCACTCTTAACAGGTTTTACGACCTTGTATTCAGGTCCATCGCCAATGCCTTCGGGAAGTGTATTCTTTGTGATTTCCTTTTCGAGGAATTCCTCAATCTTCTTGAAGAGCCAGATTTCATCATCGCTGACGAGTGTATATGCTACGCCGTCGCGATCCGCACGAGCCGTACGACCGATACGGTGAACGTAATCCTCAACATCGTGAGGAACGTCATAGTTGATGACCATTTGGATGTCGTCAATATCAATTCCGCGTGCAACGATATCTGTAGCCACTAGAACATCAAGTTCGCCACTCTTGAACTTGTACATCACATCATCGCGTTCTGCCTGTGTGAGATCTGAGTGCATAGCTCCACATACCACCTTCATCTGCTTCAAAGCATGGTATATGTCTTTTACTCTCTGCTTCTTTCCTGAGAATATGATGACACGCTTCAGGTTGCCAGCCTTAAATATGGACTTCAGAATGGCATTCTTCTGTGGCTGATAGCAAACGTATGCTGACTGTTGTATCTTTTCTGCAGGCTTACTTACTGCAATCTTTACTTGAACAGGGTTCTTGAGAAGTGTCTTTGCGAGTTGCTCGATTTTCTCAGGCATTGTAGCAGAGAACATAATCGTCTGTACCGTAGGTGGGAGTTCCTTGGCGATACTTATTATGTCATCGGAGAAACCCATATCGAGCATTCTGTCAGCCTCGTCAAGAATGAAGAATGAAACGCGTGAAAGGTCTACGTTACCCATCTGCATGTGGGAAATGAATCGTCCTGGAGTTGCTATAACAACAGGTGCTCCTTGCTTGAGAGATTTCAATTCCTGATCGTATCTGTTGCCGTCGTTACCTCCATAGACAGCCACACTTGAAATGCCATCAAGATAGTAACTGAATCCTTCCATTGCCTGATCTATCTGCTGAGCCAGTTCGCGTGTCGGACTCATTATAAGGCAGTTTATGGAATCCTCTGGGAATGGACGGTCGTGTGGATCAAGTCCGTCATCAAGAAGGGAAAGGACTGGCAACAGATATGCTGCCGTCTTTCCTGTGCCGGTCTGAGCCACGCCAAGAATGTCGCGTCCTTGGAGTATAGGAGAGATGGTTTGTGCCTGAATTGGCGTGCACTCGTCAAAGTGCATGTCATACAGGGCATCAAGAATGTTGTCGTTTAATTCAGTTTCGTCGAAATACATAATTTTATGTACAATTTATGTACAATTTTCGATTTTGTTTTTAATTTGGTGCCTTGCGATAGCAGAAGTATGCTACAAAGGCAAATATTATATTTGGTACCCAGGCTGCCAATGGCGCTGGTGTACCTGCATTAATTGCGAATGTTGATGATACGGTCTGGAGCATGATGTAGATAAAGCTGAGAGCCAGACCGATACCAAGATACATACCCATACCGCCTTTGCGTTTTCGGGAAGAAAGGCTAAGTCCTATTATCGTAAGAATGAACGATGCAAAAGAAGATGCTATACGTTTATGATACTCCACCTGATAGCGTACCACGTTTGCCGAACCTCTGTCTATTTGCTTTGAAATATAGTCTTTCAGCTCAGGTGAGGTGAATGTCTCTTGCTGGCCTTTACTGTAAACGAGGTCTGTCGGCTCCATCGTTATGAGCGTGTCAAGACTCGTGCCACTCGTTATCTTTTCCCTCATGCCTCGCATCTCGCGAATCTTCCAATTATGAGCCTTCCAATGGAATTTCTCATCGGCTATGGTATCATACTGAATTTCCAGAGCCGTCATATGGGAGATGAGTTTCTTGTTCTCGAACTTGTCAAGACAGAAGCCCCATCCACGTTTCATGTTGTTGTCGTAGTGCTGCATGTAGGCTATCACGCCTGGACTTACCTGCAACTGAACATTCTCGGCAGAGGTATTCTTCTTGTTGTTCTTATAGAGTGATTCGAAATTCTGCCTTATGACTGTTCCGTGTGGAATGACATACGCACTAAGGTAGTATGACATTATGGAGATAAGGACACATGAAAGCATGTAAGGGCGCATCAGTCGCTTAAAACTCACTCCAGCTGCCATAATGGCAATAATCTCCGAGTTTCCTGCCATCTTTGAGGTGAAGAATATCACAGCAATAAAGACAAACAGAGGTGAGAACAGATTAGCGAAATATGGCACGAAGTTCATATAATAGTCAAAGACTATAGCCTCCAGAGGAGCATGATACTCCGTGAACTTCGATAGATTCTCGTTTACGTCAAAGACAATAGAGATAGATATAATAAGCAGTATGGCAAAAAAGTATGTACCGATGAACTTGCCGATGATATATCGGTCAAGTCGCCCAGGAAGCATCCTCGAGATGTTGTACCATATCTTCGGATGCTTTACTGTTGCAAATTCCTTGAGCCAGGCAAAAGGCACGCAGACATAATGCCACAACAGTTTTATCCAAAGGATAAGCTGCTTTAGCCAACGGAATATCCTTGAGCCTTTTATCTTTCGCTTTATTCTTCTTAAACTAAGTTTTGCCATTTACCTTCTTCTCATCATATTCTCAACCACAGAGTTTTTCCACTTCGTGAAATCGCCCTGTTCGATATGCTTTCTCGCATCTGTTACGAGACGCAGGTAGAATGCCAGATTATGTATGCTGGCAATCTGAAGTGCGAGATACTCCTGTGCCTTGAAGAGATGATGCAGATATGCCTTTGTGGTTACAACGTCGATGTCGCAACCCTCTGTGTCAATAGGCGTGAAATCATCCTCCCATTTCTTGTTGCGCATATTCATCGTACCCTCGTATGTGAAGAGAAGGGCATTTCTGCCATTTCGTGTTGGCATAACGCAATCGAACATATCCACGCCACGTTCAATAGTCTCAAGGATGTTCCAAGGAGTACCTACGCCCATAAGGTAGCGAGGCTTGTCCTTCGGAAGAATCTCGTTTACGACCTCAATCATCTCGTACATAACCTCTGTAGGTTCACCAACGGCAAGACCACCTATAGCATTTGCGTCAGCTCCCTTGTCGGCTATGTACTTTGCTGACTCCCTACGAAGCTCAGGATATTTGCATCCCTGAACGATTGGCATCAAGGTCTGGTTATATCCGTAGAGTGGTTCAGTCTCGTTGAAGCGTTTCCAACAACGATCCAGCCACCTATGAGTCAACTGCATGGATTTCTTGGCATAGTTGAAATCTGCCTCACCAGGAGCACATTCGTCGAATGCCATCATAATATCAGCACCTATCACGCGCTCTGTATCCATCACGTTCTCTGGGGTGAAGAAATGCTTGCTACCGTCAATGTGTGAACGGAACTCGCAACCTTCCTCCTTGAGCTTTCGGATGCCTGTAAGAGAGAATACCTGAAAACCGCCGCTATCTGTAAGAATTGGGCGTTCCCATCCTATGAACTTATGCAGACCGCCTGCTTTCTTGAGGATGTCGAGTCCCGGACGAAGATACAAGTGGTATGTGTTGCCGAGAATAATCTGGGCAAGAATCTGCTTGCGAAGTTCCTCAAAATGAACAGCCTTTACAGATCCCACAGTTCCCACAGGCATAAAGATAGGGGTCTTTATCTGTCCGTGGTCGGTTGTGATGATACCAGCTCGGGCATCAGAACATGGATCTGTATGTTGTAATTCGAATGTCATTATTTTTTATCTCTAAACCCTAACCTCTAACCTTTAACCTCTTCTGCGATAGTCAGGTCTATGGCATCTTTTACTTTATCATCGGTCAAGGCGTATGCCCAAACGTCCTGAACATCCTTGACATAATGGAAATTCACGCCCTTGCGATAAATCTCAGGAATCTCGTTGATGTCCTTCTCGTTCGCCTCGCAAAGCATAATGTCTGTAATACCAGCACGCTTTGCTGCAAGAATCTTTTCCTTGATACCACCTACAGGCAAAACCTTTCCGCGAAGTGTTATCTCGCCAGTCATCGCTATGTTCTTGCGAACCTTACGCTGGGTAAGTGCTGAAGCAATAGAAGTAGCGATTGTGATACCCGCAGAAGGACCGTCCTTTGGCGTTGCTCCCTCTGGAACGTGGATGTGAATGTTCCAGTTGTCGAAAATCCTGTAGTCGATATTCAAAGTATCGGCATGAGACTTCACATATTCAAGTGCGATTGTAGCACTCTCCTTCATTACGTCTCCGAGATTTCCTGTCAAAGTCAGCTTGCTGCCCTTGCCTTTTGAAAGAGAAGTCTCGATGAAGAGTATCTCACCTCCGACGCTTGTCCAAGCCAATCCCGTAACTACTCCTGCATAGTCATTTCCCTGATAGATGTCACGATAGAAAGGCGGATTGCCAAGCAATTCCACAACCTTCTCCTCGTCAATCTGTCCCATAGGGTATTCCTCGTCCTTGGCATATTTATAGGCAATCTTACGCATGAGCTTGCCGATCTGCTTTTCCAATTGACGCACGCCACTTTCGCGAGTGTAGCGCTCAATAATCATCTCAATAGCTGATTTCTTGAACTTCAACGCGCCCTTTGGCAGACCGTTAGCCTCAATCTCTTTCTTTACAAGATGACGCTTCGCAATCTCTATCTTTTCCTCTGTGATATAGCCACTTACCTCTATCATCTCCATACGGTCACGCAAAGGTCCCGGTATGTTACTGATATCGTTGGCTGTTGCTATGAACATCACGTTAGAGAGGTCATAGTCCATATCGAGATAGTTATCGTGGAAGGCGTTGTTCTGCTCTGGGTCGAGAACCTCAAGCAAGGCAGAAGCCGGATCTCCCTGATGCGTGTTCTGTGTCACCTTGTCAATCTCGTCGAGGATGAACACAGGGTTTGAACTGCCAGCCTTCTGAATGCCCTTTATGATACGGCCAGGCATAGCTCCGATGTATGTCTTACGATGACCACGAATCTCTGACTCGTCATGAAGACCACCAAGCGAAATCCTGACGTACTTACGCTGAAGAGAATCTGCTATGCTCTTTCCAAGACTTGTCTTACCTACTCCCGGAGGGCCATAGAGACAGAGAATAGGCGATTTTAGATTGCCTCTGAGCTTCAAAACTGATATGTATTCAAGTATGCGCTCCTTGACCTTCTCCATACCATAGTGGTCCTGGTCAAGTTTCTTCTCGGCACGTGCAAGATTGAGATTGTCCTCTGTGCGGTAATCCCAAGGCAAGGCGAGAATCTGCTGAAGATAAGTCAGTTGTATGTTATAGTCAGGACTCTGTGGCTGAATGGCGTCAAGCTTGTTGAGCTCTTCCTCGAAAGCCATACGTGTCTCGTCGCTCCAAACCTTCTCGGCTGCCTGACGCATCAGTTTCTTGCGTTCTGCGCTCTGACCGTCTCCGCCAAGTTCCTTGCGGATGTTCTTTATCTGCTGTCGAAGGAAGTACTCCTTCTGTTCCTCGTTGATCTTCTCCTCTGTGCGGTGGCGTATGCTGTTCTTCAGCTCAAGCAATTGCAGTTCGCGGTTGAGTAAGCCGAGCAACTGAAATGCACGCAACTTCATAGAAGGCATACTGAGAAGCTTTGCCTTTTCGTCGATAGAGAAAGGCAGGTTAGTGCACATGAAGTTGATGCATAGAATCTCGTTTGATATGTTTGTCACGGCAAACTGAGCCTCGTTCGGAAGGTCCTCGTTGTTCTGAACGTATTCCAGAGCCTTCTTCTTCACGTCGTCAATAGCCATCTTGTACTCGGTGTCGTTCTTCTCTGGCATCTGCTCCTTTGCCGTTGTGAGCTCGCCCATGAGGAAAGGACTCTTCTTCGTGATGCTTTCAAGATGACATCTTGAGAGTGCCTGAATGACGATAGTCACGTTATTGCTCATTCCCGGGATATCGAATATCTTCACCAGCTTGCCGAATACTCCATACTCGTACAAGTCCTCCAGTTCTGGCTCGTCGATATTCGGGTCTTTCTGGCAAATGACAGCAAATGCCAGATCAGGCTTCTTCTTGAGCTTTTTAACCAATGCAAGGGTAGATTCCCTTGTGACCATGATAGGTGTGAGTACGCCCGGATGCAGCACGATATTGCGTGTTGCTATAATCGGCATCTCGCCATCCTGACTTACCTCAAAGAGAGAATCGATGTCTCCGTCAAAATCGGCAACCATCTGAAATCCTGCTCCCTGATTGCCTCCTGTCATAAATATCTCGTTGTTCATTTATAGTCTTGAAAAATCGGGTGACAACGTGCGCAGCATCCTCGCGCGAAGAAAATAGTGCGTGTCAGCCTTAGCTGGCGCACGTTTCAAATTTTCGAGCGCAACGTGCAAAGCATCCTCGCGCAAAGAAAATAGTGCGTGTCAGCCTTAGCTGGCGCACGTTTCAAATTTTCGAGCGCAAAGGTAGCAAAAAAAAATGACATTTCATCATTTTCCACATTATTTAATGTAAAGAAGTGTGAAAAACGTGTGATGTCTTTAGAAAAATCAAGTCTTCTGCCAATCGTAACAGCAGGCAAGTCCGTTGTAGCTCCTCTGTAAGTCCGTAGTAATTCCCTTGTTCCTCCTAACCAAACTCGATGAACCTCCCATTCTATATAAGACATAGAACGGACCTTCATCGAGTTTGGTTCCTTGTCATAACGGAGGAAGAGCCTTGTTGAAACGTCGCCAATGGTTAACTACTGTTAATTCTTTTGTGAAAATTTGGTGCTTTCAAACAAAATAAATACTTTTGCAAAGTGATATCAAAGTGATATCATTTTACAACTATTAAAAATAGATTACTATATGGAAGAAAACAAGACAAAAGAGTTTGAGTTCTTTGGTGGCTCGCTCAATGGATTTTTGATGTGTTTTATCGCTATAATCCTTTGGGGATGTGCGATTTTCAGTTTGATATCAGGCATTATTGCTGCTGATGCAGAACGTTCATGTGCGGGTTGGTTTGTAACCTTTGCCCTACTCGTAATTATCGCTGTTATCTGCTCTTGTGGCTTCACAATGCTCGAACCTAATGAAGCAAAGGTAATGACATTCTTTGGTAAGTATGTCGGAACTTTCCGCAAGAACGGTTTCTACTGGCTCAATCCTCTTATGAGTTCAAAGAAGGTTAGCCTTCGTGCTCGTAACCTTAATGCAGATCCTATCAAGGTGAATGACAAGGCTGGTAATCCTGTGCTTATCGGACTTGTTCTCGTTTGGCGACTCAAGGATACTTACAAGGCTATTTTCGATATCGATACAGATGTTTCTGCAAATGCCCAGATTGGTAATGCTGCCGGAGCTCGTATGGTTAAGTTTGAGCATTTCGTGGCTGTTCAGAGTGATTCTGCCCTTCGTGAGGTTGCCGGAATGTATGCTTATGATGATGAGAATCCAAACTCAAAGGAGATAACTCTTCGCGATGGTAGTAATGAGGTTAATGAGGTTCTTACCGCAAAACTTAATGAGCGTCTTCAAATGGCTGGTCTTGAGGTGATTGAAGCTCGAATTAACTATCTTGCATACGCTCCTGAGATTGCGGCTGTAATGCTTCGTCGTCAGCAGGCAGCAGCTATCATTACCGCTCGTGAGAAAATTGTTGATGGCGCTGTTAGTATGGTTAAGCTCGCTCTTGATAAACTTGCTGATGAGGATATCGTTGATCTTGACGAGGAGAAGAAGGCGGCTATGGTTAGTAACCTGCTCGTAGTTCTTTGTGCTGATGAGCCTGCTCAGCCAGTTATTAATAGTGGTACTCTGAATCATTAAACTTATTTGTAGAATATTATGCCTTTATATGTGATTGTGATAATAGCTGTCATTGCACCATTGTTTCTTGTTTTGGGAATTCTTACTTTGCTCGGAAAGTTTGACGGCTTCCTCTTGAAAAATGCAGCCAAGAATGGGGAGACCATAGATCTCGCGCGATCACGAAAGATGCTTGGATGGGCTTTTCTTAGTGATTCTGTCGTGGCTCCTGCGATATTTGTAGCTGTCTATTATTTCTGTGAATAATGGCGGATTATATAGGAATTGCGTTATGGGCTATTATGGCCCTACTTGAGTTGCTGGATGGTGTTTGGACGCTCATGGGAAAAGAGGACAACTCTATCAGTTGTTTGAACAAACCTGGTTTTGAGCAGTATAATGTAAGACGTGTACGCTTGGTAACGGCTTTGCGGAAGTTTGTTGCGGCAACTATTTTTGTGACTTTAATTTTCGTGAATGAAAACTTGAGGCTGATTTGGTTTGCTCTAGGTTGGGGATTCCTGGCTGTTGTCATTCTCTTTGTCCTTAAAAGGACTTGGGCAAAAAGTAGTTAATCATTAAATTGTATTGGAATATGGAAATAGGAATAATGGTGGCGTTGAGTGTTATGTTGTTCGTGATGGGCGTTCTTATTCTTGTTGGTAAGGGCGATTTCTTGATTAAATGCTTTAGAAAGCATGGGGCGGAAAAGTATAACGTCGGACGTGTTCGCTTGCTTAATGCGATTGCGATGTTTGTCGCCGTTGCCTTTATGGTTTCGCTTCATTTCGTGATTACCGCTCCTAATGCGGATAAAATCGTGTGGATATTGGTTGCGGTTTTTCTTGTGATAACTGGCGCTTTGCAAATTCTGGAGCGTACTTGGGCAAAGAGATCGTAATTTGTAGAAATAATATTTGATATGGAATTAGCTTTCCCTATTATAATTGCCGTAGTGTTCCTTGTTGTGGGAATCCTCATTCTTATAGGCAAGGGCGACCGTTTTGTTAAGGTCTTGAACAGACCTGGTGCTGAGAGGTATAACGTGAAACGAGTACGATTGGTACAGGCTCTTCTGATGTTTGTCGGAGCTACGACTTTCATCTTGTTCTCTGTCTTTCAACAGAACGTAAAACTCCTCCAGATTATTGGTGGTGTGCTTATTTTCCTTGTTGCCATTCTTGTTGTCCTTCAGTATACTTGGGCGAAGAAAAAGTAATATTGTAATTTGTAATTGTTTCTTTCATGGCAAAGACCAAGAACTTTATTCTCCGACTTGATGAGGAAATGATGAATGCCATTGAGGCGTGGGCGGCTGATGAGTTCCGCTCTACCAATGGTCAGCTTCAGTGGATTATCTCTGAGGCCTTGAAGAAGTCTGGCCGTATGAAAAAGAAGAAAAAGAAAGAAACTCAAGATAATACCGATAACGAAAAATGAAGAAACTATTAATTGCAGTATCAATGTTCTGCTCTCTTGTGGCTAATGCGCAAGAGGGCAGATGGAAAGGCGAGTTGGACTTGCCTGGTATGAAACTTCCTGTTGTGTTCAACTTCTCTTCTGAAGGTTGCACAATGGATTCTCCAAGTCAAGGGGCGGTTGGTATAAAGACCAACTGGACACGTAGCGAGAATGGAGATGTGAAAATCTCTATTCCGACTATTGGCGGAAGTTATGAAGGAAAGCTAGATGGTAAGGAGATAAAAGGTGTTTTCAAACAAGCGGGAATGTCTTTTCCTCTTAATTTGTTAGAGGCAAAACTCAATCGTCCTCAAACTCCAGTAGCGCCTTTTCCTTATACTACCGAGGAAGTGAAATTCAAGAATGGTGATATCGAACTTAATGGTACTTTGACTCTTCCGGCTGGTTGTTCAAAGAAAACACCTGTGCTTGTGATGGTTACAGGTAGCGGACAGCAGAATCGAGATGAGGAATTGTTTGGGCATAAGCCTTTTGCCGTTATTGCTGATGCTTTTGCAAGAAAGGGAATAGCGACTTTGCGTTATGATGATCGTTTCTTGGGTGATAAGTCGAAGGATTTCGGAAACTTCACCACTTCTGACTTTAAGGAGGATGCTCTTGCTGCTATCAATCTTCTTCGTGCCAGGTTTGATAAGATTGGAGTTCTTGGTCATAGTGATGGTGGTACTATTGCTTTGATGCTGGCTGCTGAGGGCAAGGTTGAATTTGCTGTTTCTATGGCTGGTGTTGGCGGCTCTGGAAAAGAAAATCTTTTGTTGCAAAATAAGGCGATATTTAAGAGCTCTGGGTATTCTGATGATGTTGTAAATGCTTATTGTGAAGTACTTGACAAGGCGTTTGGTCAAATGGCGGAAGGAAAACGACCACAAGGCATTACTATTCCGGAATCTCTGCCAATAGCTTTAAAGAACAATCTCCAGACGATAATGTCTCAGCCGCAGGTACCTTATCTCTCGACCTTGTTGTCAATAGATATGAGCAAGTCTTTGGCGAATATTAAATGCCCTGTTCTTGCTATTAACGGAAAACTTGATTTGCAAGTTGATCCAACCTATAATCTTGGAGTATTAGAAAAAGGGCTGACAAATTGTAAGCATAAGATTGTTGCCTTTGATGGCTTGAATCATTTGTTTCAACATTGTAAGACTGGCTCTCCTAATGAATATTCGGAAATAGAAGAAACGATATCTCCAGAGGTGCTTGGTGTGATGACTGATTGGATCAGGCAACAATAGTTTTTGACTAAGGCTAATCAAGTTCCGCAAGTCTTTTGGGATGTCGGCTAAACCTTTCCGATTTGTTCACGTCTTACTAATAAGTAGATGACTTTTTTATAAACTTAAAAACAAAACCTAAAATTATGAGAACAAGATTCATTCTATCGTTCATTGCTGCTCTCTTTATGCAGTTCGCAACCGTTAGTGCAGACAGCTATACTGACGGAATCATGAAACTCATGAACAATGATGCTATGGCATCTTTCAACACTAAGGCGTTTGAACAGATGTCGCAGATTCCAAGTGTTAATTCTGGCTATTTAACTGGTCAGTTCAAGACTGATGCTGTGGAGTGGTTGGCTGGTCACTATCGTAAGAATATGTCGGAGAAGGATTTCGGTGATATGATTTCTTTCTTCATGCAGCCAGAGGTGCTGGCTATTCAGAAGAAAGTTCTTTCTGCTGCGGCTTCAAGTCAGGGACAGGATGCTATGCAGTCGTTGATGCCTCAGATGCAGGCTCTTATGACTGGCGGAACACCAGAGGATTTGAAGGAACCTAGTTGTGACCCTCAGTTGAAGAAGGAAATACTCCGTTGGCTGGAGATCAACAATTCCGCTGAAAGCGTGAAGGCATCTATGAACTGTGCAAAAGGCCTTGTTGCTGATATGGCTCCAGAGGGCGTTTCTGCTGATCAGATGGAGATGATGGCAAAGATGATGGATGGTATGTTCTCTTTCATGGAGAAAAACATGAATACGCTTATCCTGACAGCTTTGGCCGGAAAGGTTGACCTTAAGGATATGCAGACTCTTAACGCTATTGAGAAAAAGCCATTCTTCGCAAGTTATAAGAAGGCAAATGCCTCTCTGGTTGGTGATATGTCAACTTTCCTGGATAAGGTTGTAGCTGGCATGAGGAAGTAAAATAAAAATGCAAAAGGTAAAAAGTGTATTGCCACATTTTACCTTTTGTTTTTGCTTTTATGATAAAATTATAATTATAAATAATAAAATATAAGCTAATATTTATGTTAATAACGTTAAAAATGAGCGATAAAATTTAACATTTTATTCTTTTGTTTCGGAAATCTTAGTATTTTTGCACCCGTTAATCAGGCAAAGGGCAAAAGACAAAAGGCAAAAGACAAAAGACTTTAGACCTTAGACTTTGGACTTAGCCTTTCATGCGAGGATGCTTCGCACGTTGCATTCGTTAATCAGGCAAAAGGCAAATGGCAAAAGACTTTAGGCCTTAGACTTTGGACTTTAGCCTTTCAGAAAATTAGAAAGAATAGATGAAGAAATCAACTATATGGCTCGTTGCCGTTGTCATGGGACTCTCATTCGTAGGTCTTCTGTACTTGCAGATTTCCTATATTGAGGAGATGACAAAGATGAAGCGGGAGCAGTTCAATGAATCGGTCAACCGAGCCTTGTATCAGGCTTCGCGTAATCTTGAGATGAACGAGACGCTCAGATACTTGGAAAAAGATGTCAATGCCACAGAGCGTCGCGCTATCAAGTTTGATTCCGTGTCAAGTGTTGGCGGTAAGTTGAATGCTGGTATTCAGCAGTCGCATCAATACGCGGTGGCAGGAGAAGACGGTACGATATACTCATCCTTTGAGTTGAAAACCATAACCTTGAAGCCTTCAAAGGTGCCCAAGGCTATGATCCTCCATTCAGACAAGGAGAGTTCGATCTCGGAGGCAGCAAAGTCGATGCAGGAGATAATCCGAAACAGATATGTTTATCAGAGGGCGTTGCTTGACGAGGTGGTATATAACATTCTCTATACAGCATCCGACAAGCCATTGAAGGAGAGAATAAACTTCAAGATGCTTGATCAGGATATCCGAGCAGAGCTTCTCAATAACGGAATCTCTATTCCGTATCATTTTTCGGTCAATACAAGTGATGGTAGAGAGGTCTACCGTTGTCCTGACTACACGGAGGAAGGTGAGGAGAATACCTATACGCAGGTTCTCTTCCGCAATGATCCGCACTCGAAGATGGGTGTTGTGAACATCCACTTCCCTAATATGTCGAGCTATATCTTCTCAAGCGTGAAGTTCATGATACCGGCACTTATCTTCACAGGTGTGCTGCTTATCACTTTCATCTTCACCATCGTGGTTATCTTCCGTCAGAAGCGATTCTCTGAGATGCGTAACGACTTCATCAATAACATGACGCATGAGTTCAAGACTCCGATATCAAGTATATCACTTGCAGCTCAGATGTTGAAGGATGATACCATCACAAAGTCTCCGACTATGCTCTCGCATCTGTCAGGTGTTATCGTTGATGAGACAAAGCGCTTGCGTTTTCAGGTTGAGAAGGTCTTGCAGATGTCAATGTTCGACCATAAGAAGGTGACATTCAAGAAACGTGATCTTGAGCTCAACGAACTTGTAGAGGGCGTTATCAATACGTTCACTCTTAAGGTTGAGGCTTCAGGAGGAAAGATAGACAGTAGTCTGGCTGCAACGAGTTCAAAGGTATATGTTGATGAGATGCACCTTACGAATGTGGTGTTCAATCTTATGGACAATGCCGTTAAGTATAAGAAGGAGGATGTTGATATACATCTGAATGTTCGTACATGGAATGACGCTACGCATGTATATCTCTCTATTGCCGATAATGGTATAGGTATCAAGAAAGAGAACCTCAAGAAAATCTTCGAGAAATTCTATCGTGTTCATACTGGTAACCGCCATGATGTCAAGGGCTTCGGACTCGGTCTTGCCTATGTGAAGCAGATAGTTGATCTTCACAAGGGCACTATACATGCAGAGTCAGAGCTGGGCAAGGGAACAAAGTTCATCATTAAGTTGCCATTGTGCTAGAAGTGAAAAGTGAAAAGAGTAAAGTGTAAAGTGGAACTGCGAAGCTGATGAGCTTTGCGACTTGCTTCAGCTTGATGAGCTTTGTGAGTAATAAAGAGTAAAGAAACAAAATATAAAAATAATAACTATTATGGAAGAAAATGTAAAAATTCTGCTTTGCGAGGATGATGAGAACCTCGGTATGTTGCTTCGTGAGTATCTTCAGGCTAAGGGCTTTACAACAGAGCTTTGTCCTGATGGTGAGGCTGGTTTCCGCGCTTTCCAGCGTGACAAGTTTGATATCTGCGTCCTTGACGTTATGATGCCAAAGAAGGACGGCTTCACACTTGCTTCTGATATCCGTCAGAGTAATCTTGAGATTCCTATCATCTTCTTGACAGCTAAGCAGTTGAAGGAGGATATCCTTGAGGGCTTCAAGATTGGTGCAGACGACTATATCACAAAGCCATTCTCAATGGAAGAGCTTGTATTCCGTATAGAGGCTATCCTTCGTCGTGTTCGTGGAAAGAAGACAAAGGAGAGCACAGTATATCAGCTTGGTCGCTTCGTTTTCGATACACAGAAGCAGCTTCTTACCAATGGCGATAAGATGGTTAAGCTCACAACCAAGGAGAACGAACTTCTTTCTCTCCTTTGCAGTCATGCCAACGAGATCCTCCAGCGTGATTTCGCCTTGAAGACCATCTGGATTGATGATAACTACTTCAACGCACGTTCTATGGATGTTTACATCACAAAGCTTCGTAAGCACCTCAAGGATGATGACCAGATTGAAATCATCAACATCCACGGTAAGGGCTACAAGCTCATAGTTCCAGGAGAAGAGTAGTTTTAGTGTAAAGTGTAAAGTGTAAAGAGTAAAGTGGAAGGTGTAAAGAGTAAAGAGAATAATAGTATAATAGTATAAATACTATCTACATTATCCTTTACTCTCTACACTTTAATCTTTTTCATATGCCAATACACGCTCTGTGTCACGCCTCTTGCCGCAAGGTAAAGAATGAAGGCGAGCCACAGGGCGTGATTGTGTAATGTGCTTTCGAGAGAGAAATTTGTAATGAAGAACACTATTGCAGCAACGAATGTTCCTGATAGCATTCCTTTTGTCATGGTCATGCCGATAAACACACCGTCCCATACAAATGCCACCATTCCAGAAATCGGTATCAGTATTGCCCAGAAGATGTATTCTTCGGATGCTGAGATAACGCTTTCCTCGTTTGTGAGAAGGCGTAGGAAGTCAAGTCCGCCAAACCCATAGACAATAGAATAGATGGCAGTCAATCCAATACTCCAATAGAAAACCTTTCTTATTGTTTCTTTCAAGGACGCATTATCGCCCGCACCGTAGAAACGACCACAAAGTGCCTCGGCGGCATATGCAAATCCGTCCATTATGTATGAGTAGAGAATGAATAGTTGCATAAGCAGGGTGTTGACGGCAAGAATAATCTCCCCACCTTTCGCACCTGCCACTACAAAGTACAGATTTACAGAAACTAAGAATAATGTACGTAGGAAAATATCCCTGTTCACCGTGAAGAAAGACTTCATTGCCGATGGCTCGAAAATGCACGATAATGATACGCGGGAATTGCCATCGGAAGGAATCTCCCTTCTCTTTTTTAGGAAGAAGAAACTGCCCATAAAGAAACCTGCCCATTGTGCTATCAGAGTGCCCGATGCGACACCGTCAATCTTCATTCCAAGCCAATAAACCAGCAAGAGTGATGTAAGGATATTCACCACGTTTTGGGTGATGGAAATGATCATAGGAATCTTAGTGTTCTGCATACCCACAAACCAACCGTTCAAAGCAAATAAGCCAAGACTTGCAGGTGCTCCCCAAATGCAGATATAACAGTAAGAATAAACGAGTTGCGTGATATTCTCGTCAGGTGCGATAAACCACATTGCAAGGTGGAGTAGGGGATACTGCAACACAATGATAGCCAGTCCGATAAGCGAGGATATACAGATGGCCCTCAGTCCTGTCAAATCAGCCTCGTCGAAGTCCTTTCTTCCATATGCCTGGGCTGTCATTCCGCCTGTTCCCATTCTCAGGAATGCGAATAGCCAGTACATGATATTGAAAAGCATAGAACCGACGGCAATGGCTCCAATATAGCGTGCCTCTCCCATATGGCCTGTTATGGCTGTATCTACAAGACCGAGTAACGGCACGGTTATGTTAGATACAATGGATGGGAGGGCGAGATTGATGATTTTGCGATGCATTTGATTGAGTGTTGGGGTGCAAAGTTACTTCTTTTTTGCTAAAAAACAGACTTTAATATTGTAAATATTAGGAATTTGGGGAATTTATTTTGTTTAATCAAGAATATTTGCTAATTTTGCACCTTAAAATCATAAAATTGTAAATCGTAAATAAAAAAATAGTAAATCTCAATGATGACAGCAAACGAAATCCGTGACTCGTTCAAGAAATTCTTCGAACAGAAAGGACATGCCATCGTGCCAAGTGCACCAATGGTGATTAAAGATGACCCAACACTTATGTTTACCAACGCTGGTATGAACCAGTGGAAGGATGTAATCCTCGGTACACGCGACCCAGAGCCACGTCGCCGTGCGGACTCTCAGAAGTGTCTCCGTGTTAGTGGTAAGCACAATGACCTCGAAGAGGTTGGACACGATACATATCACCATACAATGTTCGAGATGCTCGGTAACTGGTCATTTGGTGACTACTTCAAGGAAGGTGCTATCGATATGGCATGGGAGTATCTCGTTGATGTTCTCAAGCTTAATCCTGCTGATCTCTACGTTACTATCTTCGAGGGTGACGATAGCGAAGGTCTTGCACGTGATGAGGAGGCTTATGGCTACTGGCTCAAGCACGTTCCTGCTGACCACATCATCAATGGTAACAAGCATGATAACTTCTGGGAAATGGGCGATACAGGTCCTTGTGGTCCTTGTTCAGAGATTCACCTCGACTCTCGTACTCCAGAGGAGAAGGCAAAGGTTCCAGGACGTGAGCTTGTTAATAAGGACGATCCACAGGTTATCGAGATATGGAACATCGTATTCATGCAGTTCGAGCGTAAGGCTGACGGTCACCTCGAGCCACTTGGCATGAACGTAATCGATACTGGTATGGGCTTCGAGCGTCTTGTTCGTGCTCTTCAGGGCAAGCACTCTAACTATGATACAGATGTATTCCAGCCAATCATCAAGGAGATTGAGCGTCTCTCTGGCAAGAAGTATGGTGCTGCAGAAGAGACTGACGTGGCAATGCGTGTAATCGCTGACCACCTCCGTGCTGTTGCATTCTCTATCGCTGACGGTCAGCTCCCAGGCAATGCAAAGGCTGGCTATGTTATCCGTCGTATCCTTCGTCGTGCCGTTCGCTATGCATATACATTCCTTGACCAGAAGGAGGCGTTCGTTTACAAGCTCCTTCCAGTCCTCATTCAGGAGATGGGACCATCTTATCCAGAACTCCCAGGACAGCGTGAGCTTATCGGTAAGGTAATCAAGGAAGAGGAGGATTCTTTCCTTCGTACTCTCGACAAGGGTATCTCTATGCTCTCTGACGCTATTGAGGCACTCAAGGCTGAGAAGAAAAACGTACTCAACGGTACTCAGGCTTTCCGCCTGTTCGATACATACGGTTTCCCTCTCGATCTCACCGAACTTATCTGCCGTGAGCAGGGTATCAGTGTTGATGAGGCTAAGTTCAACGAGGAGATGGAGGCTCAGAAGGCTCGCGCTCGTAATGCTGCACAGGTAGAGAACTCTGACTGGGTAGAGCTCAAGCCGGGTGAACAGCAGTTTGTTGGCTATGACTACACCGAGTATGAGTGTGAGATTCTCCGTTATCGTAAGGTAACAGTCAAGAAGGCAACATATTTCGAAATCGTACTCTCTGCAACTCCGTTCTATGGTGAGATGGGTGGTCAGGTAGGTGACAAGGGCGTCCTCGTATCTGAGAACGAGACGGTCACAATCATCGACACACGTCGTGAGAATGGTCAGAGCGTGCATATCGTGAAGGAAATGCCAAAGGATCCTGCTGCTCCATTCATGGCTTGCGTTGACACAGACTTGCGTAATGCAAGTGCTGCCAATCATACTGCTACCCACCTTCTCGACTATGCCTTGAAGCAGGTTCTCGGTGATCACGTTGAGCAGAAGGGTTCTTTCGTAAGCGCTGACACTCTCCGTTTCGACTTCTCTCACTTCGAGAAGGTTACTGACGAACAGCTTCGTGAGGTTTCACGCATCGTAAACTCTATGATTCGTGAGGATATTCCACTTGATGAGCATCGCGACACTCCACTTGAGGAGGCAAAGAAGCTTGGTGCTATCGCTCTCTTTGGTGAGAAATATGGCGACAAGGTACGTGTCGTTCGTTTCGGTCCTTCTTGCGAGTTCTGTGGTGGTATCCACGCAAGCAGCACAGGCCGTATCGGTATGTTCAAGATTGTTTCTGAGAGTAGCGTAGCTGCTGGCATCCGTCGTATTGAGGCTGTTACAGGTAAGCAATGTGAGGAAATGCTCTATGCAATGGAAGATACTGCAAAGGCTATCTGTGGAATGTTCAATAATGCCAAGGACCTTCAGGGTGCTATCGCTAAGTTCATTGAGGAACATGAGGACCTGAAGAAGGAAGTTGATGGCATGAAGGCACAGGCTGCTGCACGTATCAAGGCAGGCCTTCTTGAGCATGTTCAGCAGATTAATGGTGTAAATGTCATCAAGGCTGTTGTTCCTGCTGATGCACAGCAGTGTAAGGATATCGTATTCCAGATTCGTGAGGCTATGCCAGGTTCACTTGTTTGTGCTCTTGGTACAAAGGTTGGTGGTAAGCCAAGCATCACAGTAATGCTTTCTGACGATATGGTCAAGGATCACAACCTCAACGCAGGTAAGATTGTACGTGAGGCAGCCAAGCTCATTCAGGGTGGTGGCGGCGGTCAGCCTTTCTTCGCTACTGCAGGTGGTAAGAATCCTGACGGCATCTCCGCAGCTCTCGACAAGGCTGTAGAACTCTGCGAACTATAATAAGTTAATAGTGAAAAGTGAATAGAGAATAATACTTAATACTGGTGGACACCATTATGGGTTTTCTCTATGCTTCCCAATCGTGATAACAGTATTTTTCACTAAGTATTATTCACTATTCACTATTCGTTATTCACTCTAAAACTCTCCCCAATATGTCCGAGAAAAACTTAAAGGTATATTACACCATCAAGGATGTGGCAGAGATTGTTGGTGTGACGGAGCCTACTCTTAGGTTCTGGGAGACGGAGTTTCCTCATATCAAGCCAAAGACAACTGCCAACAAGGTGCGCCAATATACTATGAAGGAGATAGATGACATAAAGGTTATCTATAACCTCATCAGAGTGCGTGGCTTTAAGATTGCTGCAGCAAAGAAAATGCTTCATGCCAATCGTTCTGGGGTGGATAAAACCGACAAGGTGCTCCGCAAACTTCAGGACGTGAAGACAGAACTTCTTGCACTAAAGACACAACTTGACATCATCGTATAGTGAAAAGAGCCCTTATCTCTCTTGCGATGGGCACTTTTGGACTCGGCATTACCGAGTTCGTCATGATGGCTATCTTGCCTAACGTGGCAAGTGATTTTGCTGTGTCCATTCCTGTAGCTGGTCATCTTATTTCCGCCTATGCTCTTGGTGTGTGCGTTGGAGCTCCAATGTTGTTGATGCTCGGGCGCACATGGCCGTTGAAGCGTATCATTCTCATGCTTTGTGGAATCTTTATCTCTGCCTCTGCATTGATGGCGGTTAGCCCTTCGTATGCCGTTTTTCTCTTGGCACGCTTCTGTGCCGGACTTCCTCATGGTGCCTATTTCGGAGTTACAAGTATTGTTGCCGACAGAATCTCTCCTGACGGAAAGTCAGCTTTTGCCGTAGCCGTAGTAAGTGTTGGAATGGCGATAGCTAACCTCATAGGTATTCCGCTTGGCACATGGCTGACGGGTATTCTCTCTTGGCGACTGGTATTCATCTTTTCATGCGTCTGGGGTATTGCCACGCTACTTGCCATCTGGAAATTCGTACCGTCAATACCGGCACTTCCTAACATAGGTTTCAAGGGCACATTCCGTTTTCTCAAGCACCTCGCCCCATGGCTCGTGATATTAGGAACGCTATTGGGCAACTGCGGAGTATTCTGCTATTACAGTTATATCGCTCCTCTGTTAACCAATATGTCGGGCATTCCTACAGAGATGATGACCTTCATGATGGTACTTGCAGGAGCAGGAATGGTGGCAGGAAATCTAAGTGGTGGAAAGATATCCGACAAAGCAGGTCCCGGTCACATGGGCAGATATGGAGTAATGACGATGTGCCTAATGCTCGGAATCATCTTTTTCTTCTCGCAGAATACCATAGTCTCTGTCGTATGTATGGTGATAACCACAGCTGCACTTTTTAGTGTTTCTGCTCCTCAGCAACTGCTGTTGTTGAGATATTCTGACGGAGGAGAGCTTCTTGGAGGAGCTATGGTTCAGATAGCCTTCAATCTTGGCAATGCGATAGGAGCATTCGCTGGTGGCATACCGATCAGTCTCGGAATGACATATAACTATTGTGCACTCGTCGGTCTCTGCTTCACGGTAATGGCACTTGTTGCCTATACCTTATTTATAAAGAGATACGAATCAAGACATGCGTAACATCAAGTAGAAAGTAAATTGGGTGTAAATTATATCCAGTAAATTCTTGAGATCTCCTAAATTTACATGTGGCAGATGCCGCAATATAATTTGTTGGTCATAATTTATTTGTAATTTACTTTCAAAAGTCTCACCGTGCAAGTGGTTTTCTGTTTAAGAAAGTGCGTTTTTACCATAAAAAGTCCCTTAATTGGGGCTTTTTTTGTTTAATAGAATGAGCATGAAATCAAATTACCATATTTGTGGTATTGTGAGAATGGTAGGAATGTACTACCTTTGCACTCAGAAATCAGATCAAAAAAATAACAATAAAAAAGAATACTATTATGGCAATCGCAAAAAAACTCACTGAGCTGATCGGTAAGACCCCTCTGCTCGAACTTAGCAAGTTTTCTCAGGAAAAGAACCTTGAGACTTCAGTAATCGCAAAGATTGAGTATTTCAACCCAGGTGGCTCTGTAAAGGATCGTATCGCACTCGCTATGATCGAGGATGCAGAGGCTAAGGGCATCCTTAAGCCAGGTGCTACAATCATCGAGCCAACTTCTGGTAATACAGGTGTAGGTCTTGCTCTCGTAAGCGCAGTTAAGGGTTATCACCTTATCCTCACCATGCCAGAGACCATGTCTGTTGAGCGTCGTAACCTCGTTAAGGCATATGGTGCAGAGGTACGTCTCACAAGTGGTAAGGATGGTATGCCAGGTGCTATCAAGGCTGCAGAAGAGCTTCGCGATTCTATCCCAGGAAGCGTTATCCTCCAGCAGTTCGAGAATGGTGCAAACCCAGCTCGTCACTATGCAACAACAGGTCCTGAGATCTGGGCTGATACTGACGGTAAGGTAGATATCTTCGTTGCAGGTGTAGGTACTGGCGGTACGGTTTCAGGTATTGGTAAGTATCTCAAGGAGCAGAATCCTAACGTGAAGATTTATGCGGTTGAGCCTCTCACCTCTCCTGTCCTCAACGGCGGTAAGAGCGGTCCTCACAAGATTCAGGGTATTGGTGCAGGCTTTATTCCAAAGACATACAACGCAGACGTTATCGACGAGGTAATCGATGTTGATAATGATGATGCTATACGCACAGGTCGTCAGCTTGCACAGACAGAAGGCCTCCTCGTAGGTATCTCTTCTGGTGCAGCAGCATTTGCTGCAGCTCAGATTGCAGCACGTCCAGAGAACAAGGGCAAGAAGATCGTGGTTCTCCTTCCAGACACAGGTGAGCGCTATCTCTCTACCATTCTCTATGCTTTCGATGAGTACCCACTCTAAACCGAAGCGTAGCATTCGGTTTAATTGAAAATTGATAATGAATAATTGATAATTAATAATTTTATCTCCCTACTCCTCATCGTGTAGGGAGATTTTTTTTGCAAAAACAAAAAAAAGAATTTTTGTACTACTCGTCAACTCGTCACCCTCAGCGCTGTAAGACTTTAAGCGCCAGAGAGTTGTAGCGGTGATTCATTTCGTTTCACTCGTCACCCACTCGTCACCCTTAAGTAACTTATCGTCTTGATATAGAATGAATTACAGAGATAATTCACTCGTCACCCTAAAAATGGTGACGAGTGGGTGATGAGTGAAATAGCCTTGTAAATATCATACTGTCAATAAGATACAGAGATATGGGTGATGAGTGGGTGACGAGTGCTTTAAAATGAATCACCGCTGTAACGCAAAGAGTCACAACGACTTGCAGCGTTGAGGGTGACGAGTTGACGAGTAGTGTAAAAATTCTATTTTTCTAGTTCATTTGTCTCGCCTCTACCTTAGGGCCGTTCTGCCTCCGTTGTAGGTCCGCTTCTCCTTCGCTTCAAGTCCGTTGCAAGTCCGTTCCTATGAATGGGAGGAAAATGGGACTTACATAGGACTTACATGGGAGGTACATAGGAGGAAAACTCATGTTTTTCTCAAGTGTCTGTATTTATCCCTCATTTTTAGGTGATAAACACCTCATATTGTTATTGCCATATCTCAGAACTTGGGTTTTAATTATTGTTTGATTTACTATTTCTTTTTTACAAATAGGAAGATAGTTGAGATTATCAACATTATGGAAAGGATAAAGCCAAGAATAAAATCAAAATCACTTGACTGTCCATGTGTAGATATAATTTCATTACCCCCAGTAACATTTGTATTGGTCATGGCTTCAAATCCAACAAACCATATTTTGCCAACAATCTTTAATAATGGAACAAGGATAAACCATGCAACTACCGCTATAATTAATGGCATTATTACAAAAAGATAAGTTTTTGCGATTACCTCATCTCTTTTATCTCTTTTCTTTTCTAATGGCTTTTGTACTGTCTCATACCATTCTATATATTGTTCATGAATCTTTTTGTTGTCTGGTATAGAAGATTCTTCTAAGAAGTCATTATTTTCAGGTTCAGAAATCAACTTTGCATAGAGATTCTTCCAATATTGTTTTTCTGTTGTTTCAAAAAGCCTTCTAACTTCCATTTTTTCTAATATTGTTAAATTATCGTATGCCTCCTTGAAATGTATATATCCACGAGTCTCATCAATAACAGAAAAAACGTTTTTATGTATTGTTGAAAAAAAGTGTTTCAATTTTTCTCTCTCATACTCTCCTGTTTCTATTGAATGTTCTTTTTCTTTTATATAATTATCAATGCCATATACTTTTTTCAAAATGTAAAGATCGTTTTCTGAAATACTATCTCCACATTCATACATATAATCTATATACGATTCATACACCTGACGAGTATAATGTGACTGAAGACCTTCTTCTAGCTTACAATAATGTCTTCCATCACTCATTCTATATTGATTTATATATTCCTCCAATGTCATCATAACATTACCTCCCTTCTGACTAATTAAACATCTATAATATCCAGTTTACATTCGAAATATTATATCTTAGTATTTGCTAAGTTCCTCTATGAACTTATTGATGTCTATAACTTCCACTTTTGGGAATGGGATTTGTTTCAAGATGTCAAAATGGTGGTCATTTGATACTATGTATTTTGCAGTTGCCTTAATGGCGCAATCAACGAATTTGTTATCGTCCTTGTCTGCTTTAATCAAATCAAAATGATAATAGACCTCAATATGTCGGGTGTTACTTCGATTTATGATAGCGTTCACAACACTATGTGCTATCTCGGCCGAACCTGTGCGTTGTTCTATTATCTCTTCATATTCGTCAAGGATTTCATCAGAAAAGCACAAGCAGTACTTGCCAAGTATAAAATCTCTCCAGATAGGATAGTATATACTTGTCCTTTTTAATGATGATATCAAGCAGTTCGTATCAAGAACTATGTTTTCCATGACATTAATATTTGTATGGGGTGCGCATATGTTCTGATTGCCATGACTGAATGGTTTCGGTACTTAAAGTCCCGTCTTCGCATAGCTTATCCATAGCGTCAAGGGCTTTGTTTGAGAAATACTCTGCTATGAGATTCTTGATGTCGCAGAGTTCCTGTTCGTTTTTCACGTTGGCTATGGAATCAAGGATTTGCATCTGGTATTTTGAGAATACAGGGACTGGGGCATGCACACGTCCATACGCAATAGCAGGTTCACTTACCATTGCGGAGTCATCAGGTATGTTATGATAAGGCTTGTCCATATTTTTCTGATTTGATGTTCTGTGTGCAAAAATACTATTTTATTTTCATACTTGCAAGAAAAGTGTGTAGAATTTATGGATAGTGCTATCCCTTTCTAATTCTCATAGTTATACTGGCTACATATAAGCAAAAGAATATATAAGGGAATAAAAACCACGTATGAAACAATAGTTAGCCATTGACCTCTCAGATGTAAGATTCCAAAAATCGATAATCCAATGCCACATAATGAGCACAGAATACAAATAGCATTTTGGATTGAATATCCTATGTGACAACCCTGCGTTACTATGTTTTCATAGCATCGGCACAAGTACATTCCTAAATAATAGAACAAAACACCTGCAATAGCAGCTGCAACAATCCCTATTATTATACGTACTCCCATATCTATATGTTCCAAAGTGCAATAGATACCTGCTACTGGAATTATCATATACCTAAAATCCGCAACTATCATCCAATACACGATTAAGGGTAGATTTATGAGTCGTTAGTAGCAGCTTTCAGTAAAAAGCAACAGCACAACATCAATATGTAGCCACCATCCCCTTACCCCAC
>Ga0256405_10002006_pt1 | contig 50286 bp, 50 predicted proteins | sample RumenRJG_02DNA_FD_189096 | JGI IMG/M metagenome (GOLD analysis project Ga0256405, IMG submission 189096) | Bovine rumen microbial communities from Lethbridge, Alberta, Canada - RJG_02 | ecosystem: Host-associated > Mammals > Digestive system > Stomach > Rumen | place: Canada: Alberta...
CAATTTATTTAGAACACAACTTTGCCATAGTTCAGAATTAACCAAAGAGCGATATTATTATTTGGATCAGTACCAGTACCAAGATGATACAAGCAAACTGTTTTGGACCTATTCTACACTAGGGAGCAAAAAGAGGCCAATCTCAATTAGATTGTCTGTAGCAGAAAAAGACTCTTTAACCATGACAGTTGCAGAGGTCAAACGGTTCTTTGAAGGCGTTGAGCTTAATATTACGCATCGCCTATTAAAAAAAGATTATTAGCACCAGGTAGGCTACAATAAGAAGACCCAATAAAAAAACAATCCAACTGGTACCTCTTCCAAATATAAACCCCAAGAACCTACGAGTTAAAGCAGTTTTTATGGAGACCTTTTTAACGAAACAATCATATAGAATCAAAAAAAGCAACACTGCTAAGATTAATAGCAGCACCTCTCCAATAATTGGTGTTATAACCTTGTACATACTGCAAAAATAGTAAAATGGAACCAAATAATAGTAAGAAGCGTAAAAAAAGGGAATTGCGTGTTCTGGAAAATGCCCGCGACGCTATGGGGTGTTATCTGTATCTATCCGCATGTGTCGCTGTTGTTACAATCATAATTGCCTTAGTATTATTTGCCACAAAGAAAGTAATGCCGGAACTCGTTGAAGGTTTTGAGTTCACTGCGGATGCTCAAGTCATTATCGAGCTTAAGGATGCTCATAAATATAAAGCAGCGACATACTTTTACGAGCTAAACAAGGATAGATTCCAGAAAAGAGGCGACCGTTTTATTATATTAACAGAGGTCGCTGATTGCTATATTTACGTCGGTGAATATGTAAAAGCAGAGGAACTCTTAAAAAGCATTTATGATCTTGATTCGCTCTCCGGATCCGATAATGACGCTTTTTCAGATATGCCCATCGCCAAAGATATTGTACAATTTCATGCAGCGCGAGAATTACTTAAGTTATACGAGAACACAGGGGATAAAACTAACCAGCGAAAATATGCGAACATCTTAAAAGGATTCCTTTCCGATGCATTCTGTAATGAATACGACCGCTTAATGCGAACAGTGTTAGGAGACGATACTTTTGTAGTAAAGGATCTGTTGGTATTAGATGAGATTAAAATCCTATACTTGGATAACCCAGAAGAAGCTATTTCAAGACTCCACTTCTATATAATGAATCTGGAAACCGACAAGTCAAAAAAACCGGAGTATGTGCTAAAGTGTTACAATACGTATCTTAACTGGGTTAGGGAGCATAATGGCATAATGACAGCTTACCCGTTAATAGGGTCTGCAGTTAAATATGCCGAGAATCATTACATAAAGATGCGGGATTGGGCGGAATTAGGACGTCTCTCCGATAATTGTTATTCTGTTCAGGACACCGTTACCAGTAAGTTCTTTTATGACCTGTGCACAGAGTTCTATGAAAGAGAAAGAACCCACGATGATCCGGAGTATATAAAAAATAGGGTTAGAGGGTTTAAATACCTGGAGACTAGTGGACAAATTAATAAATTGACCGATGATTTAATTAACTGTTGCGAAGATACCAAGACTGTATTCTTAAAGAACATTCCTGTAATGACAGAATTGCAGCGTGAGTATCTTGTGGAACTCTTAGGCGGATTGTTTGACTATGCCGCAAGTATTCTCTACAATAATCCTAATCCAAGGCTTGCGCGTCTGTGCCTGGATAACTCTTTGTATATGAAGGGTCTGCTATTGAGATCTAATAGAGAACTAAGTACGAAGATTAATAAAACTCATGATGAAATTCTTATCCGACAGTACCAAGAACTAATTGATTATCGAAAAGAGCTTCTTTACCTAGAAAGTCGCGGAACAGTGGCTAACAGTTTCAAGGTTTCAATTCTAAAGAACAGAATAAATGATATAGATAAAACTCTTACTACTTCTTTTGATGAGTACAGCGCATCAAAAACAAAGTCGGTCTTTTCTACAAATGACCTATTAAGGGCGTTATCTAATAATGATGCTTACATTGACTTCATTCAAACGAAGGATAGTGAATTGTTGGCAATTGTAGCAAAAAGCGACGGATCAATAGATTGTTATCCTCTTGGACGGTATTCTGACGTCTCAAATATCTTAATGAACGATTCCCCCAGAACCATCTATTCTCAACGACAATTGACAGATTGTGTGTGGCCTGACGCAGACTTTCACAATGTTCAGAATATTTATTATTCTACCAACGGCATTTTTAACTCTATTGCTTTCTCTGCACTATCCATTGAAGGAGGCGAACATCTAATAGACCGTTATTCATTCCACTTACTTTCGCAAGGCGCGAATATTGTGGACTTCTCAAATCACACTTATTCTCTGGCGGAATCTTCCACAATTGCCATTTGGGGGGACATCGACTATGGCAAAACTTCAGAAGATATTCTTACAGGTTCAGGTTATCGGGCGATAGTTCGTGGGGAAGGTCTTAAACGCCTCATTTTTTCTGAAGACGAAGTGAATTCAATCGCAAGAATCGCGTCATCCAACAATTCTATTTGTAATATTTTCACCAAGGAAAACGCCACCGAATATTCCTTTAGACAACGTTCGGGCCAACATGACGCAATTCTCCATGTCTCAACACATGGGTTCTTTGATGAAGATGATTATCACCGTAGATACTATGACCCGATGTATAATTCGGGAATTCTGTTCGCGGGGGCCGATTCTACGTGGAGAAACGATTCGCTCGAACAATCATTAAAAAAACAAGAGAACGATGGTATTTTACGTGCAAGTGATATTCAATTCCTCGATTTCTCGGATTGTCGTTTAGCAGTTCTTTCGGCCTGCAAAACGGGATTGGGCAAGAGTAAAAACATTGAGGGAGTTTACGGTTTGCAAAGAGCTTTCAAGTTGTCTGGGGTCGATAAGATAGTAATGAGCCTATGGAATGTCGATGACTATAGTACGGCAAAAATAATGGAGTATTTCTATAACAACTTATACAAGGGCCTTTCTGATGAAGAAGCCCTACGTGAAGCTCAAATGCAAGCAAGAAGAGAACTGGGGTCTCCCGACTTATGGGGGGGATTTGTACTAATGTATTAATCGCCCCCATATACTAAGTGGCGTACTTCCTCTTTGGACAAAATACCAGTCAAAACGACTGAGGCATCCTTTACAGTCTCCTGATTTGAATCGGATAATTCCACTATTTTGCAGTGGGACTCTCCCGGAATACTCAACAAAACATTGCGACCGATTACTAATTGAGAAAAGCGGTCTCTTGAAGTCATTACTGATCGTAGTAAATAAACTCCTATACCAGAGGATGTTGTCTTTATATAATTTAGTGAAAAAGGAATCAACTCAAAACTAAGTTCCGCGTGATTCGATACCTCACCCATTGATTCTTCAATAAAGCCTCTGAGGTCTGATTCTGAAAGACTCACTCCCATAAGGTTCTCAAACCCCCTAATGTACAAGTATTCTACGGGATCTCCGGCCGCAGTCCCCATAATGACTTTAGTGCCGTAATACCAGTCATCTAAAAGAGCTTGTTCTTTTGGGTCACTGGGTAACACCCTCATAATAGCATCAAATTCATTCGTATATGAATGGAGAAGGGATGACACTGCATTGATCTCTGAAGAGGAAAGGCCTTCATCCTTCATAAAAGAAAGGAGCAACTGAATTCGATCTGTCTGGAATTCATCATGAGAAGGGAAATCGGCTGGATAGAAGGACCAGTGACCATTATTATTCACACATACCAAATCTTCAGTATTAAGATAGTATTCATCACCCTTTTCCGGTTTTATCAATATGGCAACGGCATATCCGCGAAATTCGACGCCTTCCGCCGATGCCCGGAAAAGTTCCCTTGTAATATAGGGTAGATACAAACTCCTTTTAACAGTCTCTGGTTTACGCTTATAATTCTTGTACGAGTGCTCTAGAAACGCGATGCTGTCCTTAAAGTACTCACAATCAGTTTCTCCACGTTTTAATCTCAGCTCCTTATTTCCATACTTTAAAGCCTTGGCTGGACCATAGGTTTTAGATAGCTCACCACGATATAAGCCAGACCAACCTAAAGCCAAATACTCTTTAATCGCATAATCTAACGAAGAGTCACCAGTACTGAGATTTTTAATAAATGAGAACTCGGGATCCTTGGCCTTCTCAATGACTGATGAAATGTCTATTGACTCGGAGACAGCTTTATCTTTTTGGCCCTGCTCGCAAGAAGAGAAAAGCATTGCAAGCCCACATACCACAATAATAGCTTTATTCATAGGAACTTTACCAAATAAAGAAAATCCATAATAACCCTTTTAATTCAGACAGAATAGGATCAATCAGAATGATTTTCAGTAGCGAATCATCAGTCCTACAGTACTGAATAAAGAACACAACAGTCATAATCTGGCTGACTATAAGGTATATCCACAAAAGGACCCCACCGACTTTGGACCAAAAATCCTTCATATAGTAATGCTTTACGTAAGAAATTTTTACACAATCTAGAATACAAAGATAATCATTCTTAAATAATAGACTTGAAACAAAAACTCGTTTTCAAATAAGTGGTATCACATTGGCGACAAGCTTAGAGTGCCATCCCTCGTATTCTACTCCGAGAGAAATGGTCAAATAATATGCGCTGCTTCCGTTAAGATTTTCGACACCATAATCGGCTAGTTCGCAGAACTTTGGATCGGTTACAGGAAGGTCATATGAGGCGCCGTTATAGGTGAAGTTGACCCGCAGACGCTTGCGGTCAGTCCCATAGCGTGTCTCCATGAAGAAGTTAACGTCATTGGCTTTGATAAGCATCAGGGAATATCCCATTGTCTGATAGCTATCCGGATGAACGGCCTTGCCCCTATTACCGAAAATGAGCGAGTGACGCGTATCGCAAAGTTTGTTGAGCGTGTCGGCGTTTGCTGTGAGATGGCCTACTTTTTCGATCCCACGAAAATAATAGTTCTCGCTTTGGGCGCAGTCCGGACATGATTCTACGTCCGTGAGTTTTACGATGTCCATCACCTTGCAGGTTGACGATAAGTGCATAGGGATTTCGCCGTGCGCTGTGCCCCTAGTTACCGGACGGACCCATTTCGGAAGACCATTCTCCATAACAATAGAGTAAGAGTTGCTGTTTTCTTTTTTTGTGAGTTCAACTCCACCGATGCAACGTCCACCATACTTATAGGAGACTGCCATGCAAACAAACAATTTATCCATTTCTCTTTGACTGTTATATTCAATTCTCCGGGCTAATTCTTCGGCCCTTCGACTCTTTATGACAGCCAAACGAAAAAGGTAATCAAGAAGAAAGAATTTTTTTAAATCTTGTTTACACGCCAAAATAAAAGGGAACATGGCTGGAAGCCACATCCCTCTTAAGAATTTCGGAATTGCGGAGAATAACTACTGAAGTAGATTCAAAACATGAGAGGCTAGCCCCTTAATCATCCACCATGGAGCAAGTAAAAATGCCAAAACACATCCGGAGTGATTAGCGGGATTCAATGACGTTCGCCTCCCTTCTCCGCCACATTCTCTACAGATTTGAAAATGATAACTCGGATTAGACCCACTCGTAAATTGCCATCCGCTTCCGGTAATCCGAGCACCGCACATTGGGCAACGGCCGTTATTAACAAGCCCGATATCTTTTAGATAATTCAGGGCTGCCACATCGTCTATTGAACCCAAGAAGAAAGTTCTAGCGTCATAGACTATGTATGGGCCACAGTTCTTGGCAAAGCGATGAAGTTCCTCGCTATAAGCGCTTGCCTTATAACCGGCATCGTTCAATTCCTTTGCTATCGTCTCCATCCAGTCGACATAAGATAGCGCATTAACCTGTTCAGAAGTGTATTTCATTTCAATCAAAAAAGATGAATTATCTGAATATCTTTATCTGGATTGTTGGTTTTTAGATATTCTGCAACCAAACGCCGGTGACACTTTTCTGGGGTGTCTTCTGTGCATAAGAAGCAGCACTGATCAAACTCCTCAACATTATAACGCTCTGCGATGTGACGGTCTTGCAGGATCTTCTTGAACACAACGGTATAACCATCCCAGTCAATAACTTTATCCTGGTAATCCTTAAGCAACTCCTTCGTTGGGGCCAAATCTGTAATGTGGACATAACCGGCTCCACATATTTCTTTCATAAAGAACTCCAGATCGGAGCCTTTGGCAAAGCCAGCAAGTTGGCTGGCGTTATTGATGCGAATGTCAACGAGTTTCTTGACACCGGCATTCTTGAGCAGACCGAAGAACTTTCTGGCGTTCTTCTTCGTAAAACCAATGGTATATAGCGTAATCATATTAGGCTTCATTTTTGTATTCTTCTCCAGGCTTATATCCAATGGCAGCGTTCTTTAGGCGATAAGCATCCCGACGCTGGTCTTCGGCTGAATATGTTCCAAACATCACATCAACCTCCCGGAGCTTGCTGTTGCGTTTATTGAGAAACTCCTCAATCATCTTCTTTTCGAGAGCCTCATGAGACACTATCTCCTTTGTATGAAGAATATGTCTCACATCGTACCCGCTGTCGTATAAGAAGCGAGAAATCATTGAAAACCGATGGCAAGCCAGCGGATCTGCTTCCGAGCACATCAGTGCAATGGAATAGCCTTGGTCAAGGCCATGTTTGATGCGGTCGAATCCACGAAGAAATGCAGGGGTAGTCACAGCCTTCTCAAAGTTAACCTGTCCGTCGACAATTGAGTCATTACGGCGGGCGCCAAATTCTTCGCCGAAGTGCAAATAGAACAGTCCGTTATTGGACAAGTATCGTTTCAGATAATCCTTGTTAAACTGTGGCGTGTAGGCGCTCGCAGGGACACTGCGAACATCTACAACGCAATCAATGCCAGCGAGGGAGAGCAAGGACATCAGCTCCTCAACCGTGCCATTGGAGTGGCCAACTGTAAAAATTGTGTTCATTGTCGAAATGTGTTTTCTACAGGTTTATGACCAAAACAGTTAAAAGGTAATCAGGCAATCTATATGATTTGATATGGCATCTTCAAGAACGTCTGTCTTTAATACTACGACATTAACTTCTGTTTTTGCTCGTTCGAATACATTCCATCAATTTCGCCGAATTTGCCTTTACGGCGCAAAACTCGCTCAACATTTAAGCCGACCTCATTGTCAAGGGAAGCAATATTAATTAACCGCTGGACCGTTAAGTCAAGGGCAGAATCTATCGTTTCCTTCCTTGTTCGAAAAAAACCGGTCGCAATAGTAATTGGCGTGTCTTCTGTAAGATGTCCTCTATGCTCATCTATACGGTCAAGGATAGCAATCCTACAAATATAGGCATATAGGACTAAGTCTTCCCAATGCGCCCTGACATCGATTGGCGTTGTTATCTTTTTCTCCAACTCATTCAGCATCTTATTGATCTTAGCCATCGAGATGGCTATCTTATTGAGATACGTAACATCCGGAGTCTTGGCGGTTAAGAAAGCTCCTTCTTTTTGTCCTCTCTTGATTAACGCCTCTAAATCATCATCCTCATATCCCAAGGACTCATAAATGTTTGATAATATGCCTGCAGCGTTTTTATCCTTGCCTATAACAACGATATTAAAATACGATAGGAACAAAAGGTCCAAGGCTTCTCTGTCGGTGATGCCGCTTAAAACGGTTTTCGCATTCTCTATGTTGTCAAAATCATATGAACGGAGTTCTTCTCCAGAGATTCTCATCGCCTTGGCTGCTCGCGACATTATCCTGTTGACTAAAGCAATACACTCAGGAGAAGGAGGGATAGTAGCACCAAAAAAGGTCATCAGCTTTAATGATGTCAACTTCTGCTCCCTTGTCAAAGAGGCAAAATGGATATCATACACACAGAATTTCATAATGATACATTTTGGATTTACAAAATTAGCAAATTATTATCATTCAGCCTTAGGGATACAACGGTTTTCGTAATAGTCAAGTCAAAATAAGGCCGCCCGACGGTGTGACCTCATCATATAATCCGTAAATCCCAAAGCGGTATATCAAAGAAAGATGCTGACCGAGCTGTTCAGTTGCTCAATCAGCATTGATAATCATTTCAACGCTATTCGGCGAATCTCTTTAAGACCTTCAATTCAACCTCCTCGCCCCATTCACGTCCCCGGCCGAGAGCGTCAGTACAAAGTTCCTGGCCCCTCCCTTTTCATAGAAGTACACCCGGAACACCTGCCCCCTTGTCAAGGCAATCTTGTCAAACGTAAACACCAGCTTCCCCACATCCTCCGGCTGGACAACCCCCAGCCCATAGGACTGCTTCGGAAAAACAGCCTTCTCATACTGGAGCCCGCGCTTGGTGCGCCGCTTGCTCTCCACGGCAAATCTCGGCGCCGACAGCTCATAACTCACCGCCGAACCGTTCTTGAGCGAGATCAGCAGGAAAAGGACATCATCCTTCACAAAAATGTTTTCGCAGAGGATATCTATCCCATACCCTCGCGTGCCTATATGGTAAAGTTCCTGTTTCATATTGGAGATTTCTTCAAAGTTGAAAGAGGCCGACGGCCCGCCGTCGGCATTGGAAGTTGAAAAAGAAGGTAAGGACTGGGTGCTCCGCGTATCAATTTCCAGCCTGGACGGATGTTCCCGATAGGCTACAATGAAGGTATGCATCGCACCGCTGGTCTCCAGACACGACATTGAAGTACATTCCCCGAATGCCTCCCGGGCCTTGACGGCCACGAAATCCTTGCTGCCGTCAACAATTTTGGCCACGATGTCCCGGGAGCCGAGATTCACGTACTTCAGCTCGGAGGCGAAGCGCAGATGCACAACCTGCGAGGTGGAGATAAAAAGCGTATCCGGGGTCTGTGCAAGGCCGATTCCGGAGCATGCCCACCCAAGGGCAAGAGTAAAAAGCAACCGTCTCATTTTCTTTCAGATTTAACAAGGTAAAACTCATAGCCGGACACGACCGATACCGACACTTCGCCGGATGCGCTCCGGGCAATGGAAGCACCGGTGCGCAGCACCGTAGAAGCCAAATCTCCCACCAGGCCGCCGAAGGTGGTGCCGGCAGCGGAAATCGCATCATTGGAAGCCTGACGCGAGTTTTTGGAGGCCGATGTCTCCGGGCAGTAGATGCCCTGCAGGCCATCTGTATCGTACGCATCCAATGCCAGCGGAACGATGCGTCCGTTCATCTCCAACGACCGCACAGACAGTTCCAGCCGGTCTCCAAGTTTGCAGATAGCCGCCAGGTGCGTATTCGCCGGAATCCGCACGCCGCCATCCACATAATCCTCCAGCAGGCGCAGCGTCACCCGCTGCCCGCTTTTGAGCTTCTGGTCTCGCACGAACATACAACGGAACGGCCGCTTGGCCCCTTCATATTGCACCGCCGCATCGGAAAAGTCATCATCCAGCGTGGAAATAATCCCTTCGGATGATCCAACAGCCGAAAGGTCGATAGAGGCGGGTTCCGCGGCAGCGTCACCCCCGACTTGATCCGGGGTCTCCTCGGCGGCTCCGCCTGTCAGCACATTCCGAACCATCTCGGCGCGCCTACGGTCATAATCCAGCTTCTCATCCGTGCTCATCGGCCGGGACGCTGCACCACTAGAAGACCGGCGTGGTGCCGCTGCAGGCGTAGAAGGAGCCGGGCCGAAAACCCTTTCAGCCGCTCCTTCCGAACCGGAGGCCGCAGCGCTTGAAGAAGCCCTCGGCGCTTCGGGAGCATTAGACACCAGCGAGATGTCCTCATCGGCCGCTCCGGCATTGTGCCCCAGACCGTCGAAATACTCTTCCGTGGAGACCTTACCCCTGAAGGCCTCGGACTTCCGGTCCGCGATTTCCTGGGCCACGCCGTCCGGAATGCCCACTTCAACGGAAGCACGTTCCACCTTCTCACCACCAGAGGGACGGAACTGCGTGACCAGTGCAAACACCACCAGACCCACGACCACTACTACAAGGGCCACGAAACCCCAGAGCAGTTTCTTGTTATTTTTGTCAAATGCCATAATGTCAAAGCTTTACAGAATCATTTTCAGCGCCTTGTACAGATACCATATTCCGGCGCACACCATCAACGCAACGCCTGCGTATGTGATAATTCTCACCAGGCGCGAATCATTCTTTATCTCTTTCATCGCTTGCGGGTTTCTACGAGATTATTCTCCACCACCTTGAACTTCTCGATGATGAGTCCGTGCGGATTCACATCCGAGCGACCCGCATCAATCAGTTGGCAGGTGGACACAAAGGAATACTGGGACACGGTACTCTCCCTCACCACATATTGCCTGGCGTAGGTCTTCACTTGATACGGATATCCGGCCGCGACAAACTTAACGCTGTCCACAATCATCTGCTGGGATATGTTGGCCGATACCAAGCGCGCGTAGTAGCCCTTTTCGGCAAGGTCCTGGGAGTATTCCCAGGCGCTCCGGTCCGCAAGGTTGAAGGCCCTGTCCAAATTCTCCTGGATGGTCTGCTTCTGAGGAGAGAGGGTGAACATCAACTCGTGAAAGCGCGTCACGTGGTCCCGAATCTCCACATCCTTCGAAAGAATGGCATCCGTCTGCAACGCAAGCAGCAGGCTCTTTCCCTGGTCCAGCACATAAATCTTCTGCCGCTGCTTCTCTGCAAAAGAGAGCGAGTACAGCCCTATGATGAGGGCGAAAAGGAGCGAGCCGCCAACGGCAACCAGCGTCAGCCTGCTTTGGCTCCGGAAGGACTTCTCGATGTCCTTGGTCATAGATAGTATCTTATTCATATTCTGAGGTTTTATTATTTCCCGGCAAGCATGGCCGCCTTCTGGGCAGTCTGCGCGATATTACGGTTCACGTCCGATGCGCCGGCACTGGTAATCACCCACGAAGCCAGACTGGGAACGCCCAGCAGGCACACCAGCGTCACCACATCGAAGACAATCAGGTGGATGGGATATGCGAAGCGCTCGATAAAGGCCGCATTCCACATCGCACTCACCATGGCGCCCTTGATTTTGATATTGACCATATCCACGAAGGCCGTCACCGGTATCCAGAACGAAATCTGGATATACCTCGCCAGCCAAGTACGGATATTGTTCTGGAATCCCGGCATCAGCGACAACGCAAAGGCAAACGGGCCGATGAGTCCGAGGATGATGAGATAGACGCTGCTCACCGCATACAGCACGTACTGCACCAGCTTGACGATGATGGAAAGAAGCGCCGACAGGATGCTGCCGAGGTTATTGACAGCCTGCCCGATCTTGGCACTCACAAAACCCTTCACGCCAGACCAGAGCCGCTTGAAGAAACCCGGCTTTTCGCCCTTCTCGATGGCCGACTCCACGATGGACTCAGCGATGGCCGACGTCTCATAAGAGAGGCCGTCCAAGTCTGTGGACGAAGACTCCCGGCCCATCTCTTCCTCGAACTGCCCGGTCAGGGATTCTTTGTCGTGCTCCTCGACAGCGGCATACAGCTCATTGATTTTGCCGAATACGCCGTCCCGGTCACTGTCAACGGATGCGGTGATGGCCTTCGCTACAGTGTGCGTAATGCCGTCCAGCGGCATCAGGACAAAGGAATAGAAGTTACACGTGAGGAACAGGACCATAACCGTCCGCACCACGGACCGCACATCCAGACGGCCGAAAGGGTCGTTCATCATCTTGTTGTACCAGGTAATCAGCGAGAAACTGGCGGCGATGCACGCCACGGCACAGGCCAGACTGTAGATACCGGAATGGTCTCCGCTGAAAATGCTCATCTTGATGTCCTGGAGCATTTCAGGATAGTTCAGTTGTATCATAGCGCGTCAGTATTTGATTTTGAAGGCCTCATCCAGGCTCCCGACGGCCGATGCCATATCAGCCCCGGCGTCGATGTCCGCGTAAGTGTTCCGGATGTGATAATACAGTGCCGCATTGGCCCGGCTCAGCCGCCGGTCGCACTCGGCAAGCTGCGCTATCCTTTCCTCTTCGCTTACCTGCGACTTGCTGTCCAGATACTCCCGGGCCCGCTTCACCTCCCGGGAAGCGTAGAGAAGGTACTGAAAACCCTCGTTCACCATTGAGCGCCCCTGGTAATAGGTTATCTGCTGGCCGTTCATATCCTTTACCCGCGTCACATAGCGCGTGAACATCCGGGCCATCTGCTCGTAGTTCTTGGCCATCCGGACAACTGACTGGGCTTTATAGAGGTCGCTCCGGACCTCTCGATAGCGTTTGTCCATCTCCTGCAGGAACTCCAGTTGCTCCTTGGCAACGCCCAGGTTCTGAAGGAACTGCTCCGTATTGAGCACCATATTGTCCCCGTCTTGCAGGAAGGACAGGATGGCCTGTGCCAGATTCGACGCATCAAAGGTCGCAAACTGGGCCGATGCCCGCTGCTGCGAGCCAAACATGAAAGCCACGGCCAGAAATGTCATTCTGAGCGCAGCGAAGAATCTCTTTCTCATATCTCCTCCCTCTTTACCAGTTTCTTGATGGCTTTGATGTAACTGCCGCCGGATTTCTCCACGGCAGCGGCCAGCCGGATCTTGTCTTTCTTGGCCGATGAAAACGCGATGCGCTCTTCCGGAGACACCTCCAGCCGCATCACAAAACTCTTTTTGTTGCCAAGGTTGAAGAACACCTCGCGCCCAGCGTCATGCCCGGCCCGGCCGGACATTTTGAACCGGTTAAGCGACAACACCATTGCCTTGTCATCATCTGACAGCGACAACTGCCCGGCCAATTCCTCGAATCGGTTCACATACTTGGTCTGGTCCAGCAGAATCTTTACGCCGGAGTTCTCCACGATAGAATCCTTGATGATGGGCGAAGATGTGATGTCCTTGAGTTCCTGCGTGACCACCATCGCCGCCGTGCGGTGCTTTCTGGCCGTCTTCCAGAGCTCCAACATATAAGTGGCCATTTGGGTGCCCATAATGGCCTTCCATGCCTCCTCAATGCACATGACCTTGAATTCCGTCGAAGAGGTCATCTTTTCCATAAAGGCATCCATTATCACCAGCGTAGTGATGGGATAAATCACGGGATCTCCCTTGATATGGTCAATCTCAAATACCACAAAGCGGTCCTCCAGAATATTGACGCTTTCCCGTGAGTTCAGCAGGTAATCGTAAGGTCCACCCGTGTAGAACTGCTCCAGCGAGATGAGATAATCCTTCAGGTCAAAGTATTCCTTCCCGGCATCCTCCGCAGCCAGCAGGTCTCCGAACACGTCCCGAACATACTCAAAGTAGTCGTTGAACACCGGGTCTCTGCCGTCATGCCCGGCCGCACCGTCATGCCCGACCTGATCGGGCATCTCCCACTGCCGCAAGAATTGCGTAATGCTCTCCCTGACATACTTCTCGGCAGAACTCGATATCTCTACCTTCCCATTCTTCCACAGCGTCACCATCAGCGTGAACAGGAAGTTCATCGCCTCGCTGTCCGCCTGGCTGAACCGCCGGACATTTCGGAAAGGATTGAACGAAATCGGCTTCCCTTTCTCGAAGGTGTAGTAGGTTCCATCCTTCCCGCCGGATTCCTCCTTGATGATGTGGCACAGCGCCCTATACGAGTCTCCCACATCGATGAGGAAGCAATGTTGCCCAGCCACATAGCAGCTGCGCAGGTATTTGTTCATAAAGAACGACTTGCCGGAGCCGGAAGGTCCCAGCAGGAAGACATTGTAGTTCTCAATCAGCCCCGCATCCAAGGCCTTCTCCTGGATATCGAAGCGCTGCGGAATCAGGCGCAGCCTGTCACTCATTTTCAGAACGCCGTCGGCAATACCGACGTCGAAGCCGTCATACAGGTTCAGGCACAGGGCTGACTGCAATTCCATCGTCATATACTCGCTGAACGCCAGGCCGCTTTCGTTGCCCGGGATGGAAGTCCAGAACTGAGCGGGAGCGTTGGACGTATCGGCCACAGGCGTGATGCCCAGTTTGGAAATGGCCGTCACCGTCCTGTCCCTTTCCGTCGTGAAAATGTTGACATGGCAGCGCACCGTGTACATCTGCTGCGTAGCCGCCGTCTCCAGATAATCATTGATTTCCTCGGCGTACTTGCGGTTCTCGGCGCTTCGGGCGCTCATACTCTGCATCTGCCTGCGCTTGCTGTCCAGACTGCCGTGGATGTCCTTGAGCGGTTCCTTCACGATGAAGGTGTTCACCACATGCTCGCAGTCCAGGTCTTGCCCGATGTCGTTCAGGAAAGACAGCGACACCACGGAATTCTCCGTACTCAGCGCGCTCACGCGGCGGCAGGAAGCCACCTCTCCGGGCAACTGGTCCAGATCCGCAAACAGATAGCAGAACACTTCCTTTTCACCGGTCCGGAGTCGGTCGGGCGCCACCTGAATATCACTCAGCACATCCGCCCCGCCATCAGTGAAGTTCAGATAGTCCTGCAGGATATGCCCGAAGATATCCTCCTCCGTCAGCCTTCTCAGCGACAGCAGCCCGTTCCCGGCAAGCATCGCCCCGAACTGGTCGGCCGATGCCTGCATCCGTGCAATCTCGGCCCCCTTCGGCAGTCCAGGAGAGGACAGCCCCAGAAGCCCGGAACTGCCGCCCCGCACATTCTTCCTGGATGAAAAAGAGAGCCACAGGAAACACCGGTGGTCCAGGTACTCCCGTCCGTCAAAATGCTCCTCATAAGCCTTCTCCAGAAAGCCGGAGACCTTCTCCGCCTCGTACCGCTTCCGCATAAACACATCCTGCTTATGCATGATGGTATAGTCTGGCAACAACTGGATGGCCGCCGAGAGCGTTCCCACCAGCGAATCGTACTTCTCTTCATTGCAGCGGAAAGCCGGAGGCAGCTGAAGCTCCCAGCCCAAGCAGATGTCACCTCGCTTGGACAGGATGACCCCGTCCCCGCCGTTCATCACGGGGAAATTGTCCCTGATATCTATCTGCTCCATACCTTACTCCTTACAAGAATGAACTTCGGAAGGCGCAACCCGGCAATCTTCCTCGACAGCGCCTTCTCGCCAAACTTCTGCTGAATCTCCGTCAATGCCAGGTATCCTCCGACCACCAGCGCCAGCGCTGTGGCCAGTCCTGCAAAGGTTCCGAGGATGGAGCCCACAATCAGGGCAAGGATGATGATGGCCACCAGGCCCGCTCCGGCCACAGGGATGTATTTCCCCTTGACCCCCAGCAGCGTGAACGGCCTGTCCAGATTACGATACACCCTGCACTTCATAGGCCGATAAAGTTTTTCAGCACGAGGGCTGCAATGATACAGAACACCATACCGCCGCACCAGCCGAGGGCCTTCTGGGCGCTCTCCTGGTCTCCGCTGTACAGTTTGATGCCCACCGTAATCAGGGACACGATGGCAATGATAGCCAGAACGGCTATGACAACCTGGTAGATGATCGAGCCGGCAGAACGTATCTGCGTGTTGGCCTCGTTCAAAAACGAAATGGCATCCTGAGCAGATGCCGAGATACTCACGGCAAGCGCCAGGACGCCCGTAACCGCATATCTCACTCCACAATTCTTCATCACATTATGCGTTATTCATTATTTCACTTGCAAGCCGTCCGGCTTCCAAGTCTGTATTGTAACCGCTTGCAACGGCGGTTCTTTCCTCCCGTTCCCGCTCCAGTGCCGCCCGGGACTCTTCCTCCTCGATACGCGGCTCCAGGAACCTCGAAATATTGGTGCGGGACGCTGTCTCTTCCTTGCTCTCCACCTCCGGGGCATGGTCCGCCAGCCTTTCCGGAAGCTTTATCTTCTCAAGCCGGACAAGAGGGATAATCTCAGACAGGTCGATGTCCCTGTCCGGAGGCGGCCCGGCTCTATCCGGCGGCGGTCTCTTCTTCCTTCCCCACATAGTCCAGAACCTCATTGAAAAGCTTCACAATCTCCGGATTCACCGCTCGAATCTCCTTGCCGGGAAAACAGATGCTGCTGCGTACAAAGCCTGTCACGGCATCGGAATCCCGGCGCATCTTCACCGTATTTTTGACACGGCAGTCCGACAGCGGAATCCCGCCCTTGGCAAAGAAATCCGCAAACTGTTCATACATTTTGGGATTCTCCCGGCCGACAACCCGATTGAAGAACACCAGCATCCGCTGGCCAAGCTGGTGGAAGATGTTCCCCAGCGAGTAGCAGGAAGCGATGCTCATCCCGTCAAGTTCCACCGGCACCACAACAAGATCCAGGCACTTCTCCACAACCATCTGGAACACGGCGTCCGTTTTCAGGAAAGAGCCCTTGAAGTCCATTATCAGATAGTCGAACCTGCCCGCTAGGCCGGGAAGATTTCCGGCGAGCTGGCGCAGTTCTTCTATCGAAAGCACCTCGATTGACTCGATGGGATAGAGGGTGGCTTCATCGATTTCCCTGCCGGCCCGGCGGGCGGCATCCAGCTCACGCCTGCGCGTAACGGTCAGGTTGTATTCCGGAGCGTCAAAGTCCAGCACGATAACCCTCTTTCCTTGCTCGTATTGCAGGAAAGAGGCTAGCAGCATATTGAATGTCGACTTGCCGGTGCCACCTTTGGCTGTGAAGAATGAGATGACTCGCATAACACTTCGTTGCTACAATTTACTGCACAAAGGTAAGGGATACTATATCAAAAACAAATTATTTTGCAAGCATCGCCCTTCTACGCACCTCAGAGGCCGATTGAAAAAGAAACCGGGCACAGGAAACCCCGTACCCGATTTTCAAAACCCTGTATGATTGTGCTTTTTATTTCTGGAGGAATTCCTGTCCGCATTCGGCGCAGGCCCACTGCGGATCCGCTCCGCTGAGGCAGCAGCCACCCAATTTTACCTCTCCTTTTTCAGCCTTTTCAAAGGTCTCCTCGCTGGGCTCCCCATAGATGATGGGGATAATCCTTCCACCGCAGAAAGGACATGTCGCGGGCTTGGCCGCCACTTCGTTCACATCCAGTGCATCAAATTCCTGCTGCTCTTCCATCGAATAACGGTCAAAGAGCGCGTCGCTCCAAACCTCTACTACAAACTCGGCAATTTCATCATCGGTGGGGAGTTCGTTCAGATTTACCTCGGCAGGGATATCTTCATCCTCGTCAACTTGCTCGCTCTGCTCAATATAGAAGCAGGCCAGTGCAAATCTCTCGGCTGACGACAGGGCTCCGAGGCCGTTTTTAACCATCTCCACAGCGCGGGAATACACCGTTCCCACATTCTCCAGGCCGCAGTATTCAACCTTGCGTGCCAGAAAATCCGTATAGCCCTGACAGGCGGACTTCATCTTGTCCGAGACCGCCATCTCCGAGAACTTCTTTTCAAGAGAGGAAACAAACCGGTCGATAATCTGGCTCACTGCAGCCTCGCAGAGTTCATACAGTTTGGGATTCACTTCGTCAAGCATAAGTCTTCGAGTTTTAAAGGTTAAACGTCTGTTCCTGCCAGCACAGGATCAGAAATACAGGGAACAAAAACAAGGCAAGCATCAGCCTTCCGGGTGTCATTTTCTTCGCTCTCATAACATCGTTTTTATTTGACTACCCAAAGTTAGGAAATCCTTGTCAATATTCCTACAAATTTTCAAACTAATTGCTTGAAAATCAATTAACTATTACTTCTCCTAAAGGAGTACGAGTAGTTAAGTTTTCCTGATTTCCGGCTGCAAAGATAGTCATTGGAAGTGACAGTTTCTGACACATAGACTTGTTCATCTGCAAGAATTTGAATAACTTCGCATAAATACCAAACCCCATACAATGGACCAACCCAAAGTTGAGAGGATGCTGCGTCTTATGCAGCTACTCTCTGGCAATGTGCATTACACCATCGACGAGATCGGCGAAAAGCTGGAGCTTTCCCGACGGAGCATCTACCGCTATATCGACACCTTCCGGAGCGCAGGCTTTGCCGTCACCCGCATCGACGAAGGAACCTACCGGATGGTGATGAGCCGCAAATCCTATCCCGACCTTTCCAAGATTGTCTATTTCTCCGAAGAAGAGGCCTACGTTGTGAACCGTCTCATCGACAACCTGGACAATACCAATGCGATGAAACAGGGGCTCAAGCGGAAGCTGGCCGCCGTCTATGACATGGCCGACATCCGGAACTTCATCGACAACAAGGCCAACTCCGCGAATATCGAGGCGCTGTCCGATGCCATCAGGGAGAAAAGGGCCGTGCTCCTGGTTGGTTATTCTTCATCCCACAGCGGCAACAAGAAGGACCACACGGTGGAGCCCTACAAGCTCAATTCCAACTATATCGACTTCTGGGCATACGACCTGGAGGATGGCGTGAACAAGCGCTTCAAGGTCTCCCGTATCGATGAAGTCCAAGTCCTGGAGACGACCTGGGAGTATGAGGGCAGCCACGAGGAAGAGCCGCTGGATGCTTTCCGGATGCATGGCTATGATCCGTCCCATGTCCGGCTGAAGATGGATATGGTGGCGAAGAACCTCCTGCTGGAAGAGTATCCGCTGGCCGAGAAGGGACTGACCGCCGAAGGTGACGACTGGATCTGGGAGGGCGACGTGAACGGGATGAATGGTGTGGGCCGATTTGTCCTGGGGCTCCCGAGGCATATCGAGGTGCTGGAAGGTGATGAACTTCTGGAGTTTTTGAGGGAAAATGCAGAATTTATACTCAAAAAATAGCCGTGTGTCAGAAGTTGTCAGTTGCAGGTTTTATATTTGCGGCGTAACCCCAAAAACCGTATGAGAATCGAGGAAGCCATAGTGTGGCTGCTCTCCACGGAGGGCCGCGGAATGACCGCCGAGACGCTGGCCGAGCAGATTAATCTGCGTCGGTTGCATCGACGCCGGGACGGGCAGCCGGTGGAGACGAACCAGATTTGGGCGGTTGTGTTCCGGAATCCGGAGATGTTTGTGCGGGATGGGAAGTTGATTAGGTTGATGGTGTAAATACTGTTACGTAACCCTCTGAAAGTGAGAATAACTGCATTTTTTAAGGATTATCCAGCGAAAAAAGTTAAATTTGTAAGATTATACACGAATACATACATATGACAAGATACTCGTTTTCAGGGCATGAGTCATTCTTCTGTAAACCACTTTGGCTTAAGAAGGCTCATGACGCAATGATAAATGACGTTAGCTTCACAACTCCCGATGCTGTAGCAGCACTTGGAGTCGGGAAGAACATGGTTTCCTCAATACGTTACTGGTCCCGCGCACTCGGACTTAGTGAAAACGATAAGCCAACGCCTTTTGCCATTTCTATATTTGATTCCAACAACGGATTTGATCCATACTTAGAAGATGAAGGAACACTTTGGCTTTTGCACTATTTTCTTCTCACAAAAAGAATCGCAAGTCTTTATCATTTAACGTTCCTGGATTTTCAACGCGAAAAGAGAGAGTTCGACCGAACTCAGCTCTTATCATTTGTTCATAGAAAATGTAATGTGTCAGAACAGAAGAATGTTTATAACGAGAATACTGTAAAGAAGGATATTGGCGTTCTCCTTCATAACTACGTTACTCCTTCCGAACTGAGAAGCAATGAGGATTTCTCCGCTATATTCCTGGATCTCGGTCTCATCAATGCATTAGGCTCAGACCGATTTGCCTTTAACGATACTGACCCAAGTCATATTAATCCTGACATACTGCTATACGCACTCTTGGACTACAAAGGAGAAGACAACACAGTTTCCCTTGATGGTATGCAAGAATTAGCTCTCATTTTTGGTCTTTCGCTAACGAATTTCATTGAGTTGCTTCGTGAAATCGTAGCTCAACATCCGGAAGATTTGTCATATACCGATAACAGCGGAGTGAAGAACCTTCAGTTCATTCACGACATAGATTCAGCCGCCGTTCTTAATCATTATTACGCGGAGGCATGAAATACAGTGCATCAGTAAATATTGAGATTGGAGTTCAAGATGACTTCCAATACATAGTTACACCTAATGTTAAGCGTGTACTTGGTGAAATAGTTTCCAGCGTTGCTGCTGGAGTTCATTCTTTCTCAATAATAGGCACATATGGAACAGGTAAGTCCAGCTTCATTATGGCCCTTGAAAAAGGATTGAGAGGGAAAGATACTTCTCTGGTTAGCAATCGTTCTGTGTTTTTTGGCCTTGATTCTTTCTACTTGCTCAATATTGTAGGGGAATACGCCTCTCTTCAGTGGCTTCTTGCCAACAAGTTAAACACTGAGAAAAATAACGCTTTAGACGCCTTGAAGCAATACTGCAAGAGAGCAGAGGCCAAGAATAAAGCAGTTATTATTGTTGTCGACGAGTTTGGTAAGGTTCTCGAACATGCAGCAAAGAACAATCCAGAGGAAGAGTTATATTTCATACAGCAGTTTTGTGAAATCCTAAACGACCATCGCCGTAAGGCTATACTTTTGACAACTCTTCACCAGAATTTCAGTTCCTACTCGTCAAAACTTTCTGAGTCTCAACGCCAAGAATGGCAGAAGGTTAAAGGCCGTTTCAAGGAGATTGTCTTCAGCGAACCGGTCGAACAACTCCTTTATCTTGCTTCAGAGCAATTGGACCTAAAACCTGAGCAGAAAGCAGACGAGGCTGACTTTGTATCAGTTTATGCTCTGGCGAAACAGTGTCGATTTATCTCAGATAGTTTCTCTGAGGATACAGCACGCAAACTGAATCCTATTGACCCTCTTGCTGCATCTTGCCTCACATTGGCAATCCAGAAATATGGCCAGAATGAAAGGTCTCTCTTCTCTTTCCTTACGACCACTGGGCAGTTTTCGGTACTCAACTATCTAAGAAAACCGCACCAGACATATAACCTGGCAGACGTATATGACTATGCCATCTACAACTTCTATTCGGAAATATCCCAGGTCAATCTGGAATCCTCTGGCTGGTCTGCCATCAAGGTCGCCCTCGGGCGCATAGAAAGTGGCATCCTTTCCGATGAGTTTATTTCCGATGCACAGAAAGTTGTAAAGTCTATTGGCCTGCTTAGCATTTTTGGCTCATCTGAAACTTCCCTCAACCGTGAGGCACTTGAAAAGTACTGCCAATGTGCTCTAGGAATCGAGAATGCAGGTAAAGTTATACGAGAACTGGAAAGGGTTAAGGTAATCAGGTATGCCACTTACAAGTCCCAGTATATCCTATTCGAGGGGACTGACATCAACATAGAGGCAGAACTTCTCCGTGCCGCCACAATGGTTCCCACACCGTCTGCAACCGTAGATGAACTAAGGGATTACATCAAGCCTCGTATTGCTTCCGCATCGGCAGCATTCTATTCAAAAGGAACGCCCAGGTATTTCTCATTCGTAGTCCTGAATGAGCCGGAAGCAAAGATTCCAGACGGTGATATAGATGGATTCTGCGAACTCATCTTCCCACTCGAGGATGGTTGTATGAATCAGGTCAAGGCGCTATCGGCATCCAGTGAGGAGGCTTTACTCTTTGCTGTGTTCAACAATGTTTCCGACATAGTCAGGCACCTTCACGAAATCAAGAAACTCCAGTACATTGCGGAAAAGGTTGCCGTTGACGACCAGGTGGCGAAACGGGAGATTTCGAACATTCAGGAGTTTGAAAAGAATTGCCTCAACTCTGCTCTGAATGATTACCTGTTTGATGGAAGCGGCAATGTGACTTGGATATTCAAGGGACAGGAATGTCAGATTCATTCCAAGAAAGACTTTAATAAACTGCTATCAGCTGTTTGCGCTGAGGTTTATTCAGGAACGCCAGCCATTCAGAATGAGCTGTTCAACAAGCAGAAACTAAGCTCCGCCATTTCTTTGGCCAAATCCAATCTTCTGGACAGGATTCTCAACTATCCAGATCAGCCAGACCTTGGATTTGGTGCAGAAGAGTTCCCGCCTGAAAAGACGATATATATCACTCTGCTTAAGAATACCGGCATTCATCGTCAGGACGAGGACGGGGCGTATGTATTCGATGCTCCCACCGATGATAGAATCATGGAGTTCTGGAATGCCTGCGAGGAGTTTGTTGCAAAGACTGTGGATCGCCCACGAAAAGTGAGTGAACTCATCAAGATATTGATGTCCCGCCCCTTCAAGATGAAGCAGGGTTTTATCGATTTCTGGATACCTATTTATCTGTATATCAAACAGCAGGACTTCGCTCTCTATGGTGCTGCCGGTAACTACGTTATGGGCATCAATCGTGAGGTTTTCGATCTATTGTGGAAGCATCCTGGTGATTTTACCATCAAGGCTTTTAGCGTAAGCGGGGTGAAACTGGAATTTTTCAGGAAATATCGCCAGTTCCTTAAGAAGGACGATGAGATTGCTTTGAGCAAAGATTCCTTCGCTAACACCTTCAAACCTTTCCTGTACTTCTTCAAGAACCTCAACGAGTACGCTCAGCATACATATAAATTCAGCAACCCGAATGTCGCCAAGTTCCGCGATGTGCTTGCTAATGCTGTAGATCCTGAGAAGGTGTTCTTCGAACAGCTCCCAGAATCCCTGGGCTATCGCGGAGACGCTTTGGACGATGATTTCATCCAGGACTATCTGGATAAGATACGTTCTGCGGTTCGGGAATTAAATGCTTGCTATCCGGAACTCATTAAACGCATAGAAGACCGGTTAATAGAGAAACTGGGGCTTCCTGCAGATTATGAGTCGTATAAAGCAGTGTTAACCGCAAGGTATGCTCGCGTCAAGAAACACCTGCTTACCCAGAAGGCAAGATCATTCCTTGATAGGGTACTCGCTCCAGCGGAGACCAACAAGGAGTTTATAGAAAGAATCTCCAGTGTTGTTCTAGACAAACAGTTATACAAGTTGAGGGATAAGGAAGAAGAAGCCCTTTTGGATAACATTATATTCCTCTTCTATGAACTTGACCGTTACGTCGGTATATCAGATGTAGCAGAGGCCGACTCGGATGATACGCTCTACAGTTTTGGGCTCTTGAATACCAACGGCGTAAACGAGCAACAGAAGACCTACCGCTTGCCTAAACCCAAGCGGGCAGAGGTTCAAAAGCGGAAAGCCGAACTGGAGAAACTCCTTTCTGGTGATTCCAACTTGGACGTTTGTATCCTTCTTGAAATGCTGGCAGACAAGATTAAGAATTGATACTATGGTAAGACATATACTTGGAATATCTGGCGGCAAGGATAGCGCGGCCCTCGCCATCTACATGAAGAATAAGTACCCGGATCTCAAAGTCGAGTATTATAATTCTGATACTGGGTGCGAGCTGGCTGAGACGGAATTGCTCATAGCCCGTCTTGATTCGTACCTCGGTGGAATCAAGATATTGAGAGCCGCCGAAGGCAGTCCTGAACCTACACCGTTCCACCATTTCCTCAAAGCCAGCGGAAATTTCCTTCCGTCTCCTCAAGCTCGATGGTGTACCCAGAAGATGAAGCTGGCTGAAATGGAAAAATTCGTCGGTGATGAGCCGGCCATTTCCTATGTTGGTATCCGCGGCGATGAGGACCGTGAAGGCTATATTTCTACAAAGCCGAACATCCAGGCCATTTTCCCGTTCCGTAAGAACATCTGGAGCCTCGATGTTATCAATAAGGTTCTGAGCAATGATAACATATCTCAGATTCACGGTTATTATGAATCTATTTGCCCGGAAGACATTCGGCAAGAGGCGCTGAAGATAGTCGATACACCGCTTTCCAAGACCTTCTTCTATTCCAAAAAGCTAAACGCTTTACTGGATTTGGATGTGAAAGTCTTTAATAGAGTCGTATTCAACTTCCTTAAAACTACAGACTATCCTGTTGGCCAACTTGAAGAATTCCCTTTGGTGGATAATGATGATGTACTGGTGAAAGCTGACATCTTCCAAATTTTGGAGGATAGCGGCGTAGGTGTTCCGGCCTATTACAATCCCATCGTGTTTGAGGTTGATGGCAAGAAAGGCACTTACAACCGAAGCCGTTCCGGCTGCTATTTCTGTTTCTTCCAGCAGAAAATTGAATGGGTGTGGTTACTTGAACAGCATCCAGACCTGTATGCCAAGGCTATGGAATTTGAAAAGGACGGTTATACTTGGAACCAAGGTGAAAGTCTTGATCAATTACGCCAGCCAGAAAGGGTTCGGCAAATTAAGCTAGATGCCATCAAAAAACAAGAAGCCAAGCGAGCCGGAGCAAGCTGCCGACTCATTGACAATCTGGACGAGGATAACGACGCTTTTTGCGCTAATTGTTTCATTTAGGTATAGAATGCTATGCTCAAGGATGTGAAATGGTCTGAAGATGGGACTTATACTCCTCAAGGGAAGCACACGCCCTTTGAGTTTTTCTCTAATGCTCTGGAGAATAGTTTCTTCTTTGACATAGAGCTAGGCTATTTTAACTCCGCAGCAATCAATGTGCTTGCCGGCTCATTTGCCTCTTTTATAAGCCACGGAGGTAAAATGAGGATGGCGATAAACCAAATCGTATCTGGCGATGATAAAAAAGCAATCACGGCAGGTCTCGAGGGAGGCATTAATTTAAGTCTCGATTTGACAGATTGGAAATCTTTGCGAACCTCTCTTGACGAGTATGGCGAACATTTCTTCAAGTGCTTAGCATACTTAATTCAAGAGAATCGTATTGAAATACAAATCATAAAGCCAAAATCAACTTCAGGTATCGCCCATACTAAGAAAGGACAATTCATCGATCTCGAGGGTACTGTGGTCGGTTTCTCCGGTTCAGCGAATTTTACATTGGGTGGTCTCTTCAATAATCTCGAAGAAATTAACATCTTCCTAAGTACTTCCCCAGATTCAGCCATTCAGAAGAAACTATCGAACCAGAAAGAGCATTTTAACAAACTGATGGCTCAAATTGAGGATGATATAGAATATCTTTCCGCAGGCGAGCTCCAAGAAGCGATTGTTTCGTCCTTTGGTGGTCAGGATATTGAAGACCTGCTCAATGTGGAGCGCAAACTGAGGGATTATAAAAAGTCAATAAAACGGAAGCCTGTCACTACCCAAAGCGATGAATCTCAACCAGAGTTCCCTTATAGCTCAGGGCCTCGAGACTATCAAAAACAGGCTTTCGAGAATTGGAAAAAGAATGGCCAAAAAGGGTTGTTCGCGATGGCAACTGGTACTGGTAAGACGATAACTTCTCTTAATTGCCTTCTGGAGATTTACAACCGCTGTGGCTATTATATGGCCATAATACTTGTCCCGACAATAACTCTGGTTAATCAGTGGGAGGAAGAGTGCCGTAAATTCAAATTCTCTCGCATAATCAAACTCTTCTCAAAGAACCCTAAGTGGAAAGAGCGCATCGAACTCATTAAAATGGAGGAAAAGATGCTGAAGGAGAATGAGGTGCCCAAGAGTTTCATTATCATCTCAACTTATGCTTCCTTCGCCAGGGAGTCTGTCTTTGATATACTTAATAGTTTCGACCGAAAGAAGGTTCTACTGATTGCAGATGAGGCGCATAATATGGGCTCGCCGTCTATATTAAAGAAGTTGAACAAGATTACGTATTTAAGGAGAATCGGACTCTCTGCTACACCAGAACGGCAATATGAGCCCGAGGTAAATGAAAGAATTTTCACGTTCTTCGGAGCTAAAGAGCAATATACCTTTGAATACTCGATGGAAGACGCTATCAAAAACGGCGTCCTTTGTAAGTATTATTACTACCCCCACATGGTACGGCTTACAGAGACCGAAATGGAGGAGTATATAGATCTCTCAATAAAGATTTCTAAATATTTCAATTACAGTAAGGAATGCTTTGACAAACAGGACGAAGTTCTTAAGAAGCTTCTTCTTGCCCGTAAACGCATAATCCATAAAGCCCAAAATAAAGTGGCTGCTTTTAGGAATATAATGGAGGAGAGGTTTAAGGAAAAGGGGGATTTAAAGTATTCTTTGGTTTATGTTCCGGAAGGTAATAAACCAGATTATATTGAAGATTCTGACATCTTTGACAAGAGCGAGCAACTCGACGATGATGCCGTCTCCGATCATCTGATTGATGTCTTCACTCAGATAGTATCGGATATTGATAAATATATTACCGTGAAGCGATTTGTCTCTGGGCAAACTGATCGAGATGCCGTATTAAGAGATTTTGCTACAGGGAAATTGCAGGTATTAACATCAATGAAGTGCCTGGACGAAGGTGTGGACGTTCCTCGAAGTGAAATGGCTGTATTCTGCGCAAGCACTGGCAATCCTCGTCAGTTCATTCAAAGACGAGGAAGAGTTTTACGTACCCATCCGGACAAACATATGGCGGTCCTTCACGACCTCGTGGTTATTCCAGAGGTAGGAAGCGCATGCGATAGTTTCAAAATGGAACAGGTGTTACTCAGAAATGAATTGATTAGAGTAAAGAACTTCTCTATGCTTTCTGAGAATCCCTCTTTCTCGCAGATTGAACTTGGTCCCGTCATGAGGCACTATGGATTGAATTTATATAATAATGAACACGTATGATAACACAGAAAGACAAAATGCTCATGTTGGTCTTGAAAGACCCGCAGTTGCAGGCCTCCTATGGTTATGATGCAGCAGACTACGAGAGCCTTTCGGAAGCGCTTGACTCAAGCAATCCCGTCGTGGCTACTGTTGCTAAAATCATCAAGGAATTAAATGGCTCCGAAGACCAGGGGGAACAGAAACGAGTCTATCAAATCATTTTCAATTATCTTAATAACAATCTGTTGGTATGATTATCAAAAGTATTACACTGGAAAACTTCCGTAGTTATTACGGGGTGAATACGATTGAAGTCGGGGATCGCCTGACTTTGATGATCGGTGCCAATGGAGAGGGCAAAACAACTTTGTTCGAGGCCTTGGAGTGGCTTTTTGACACCACAGACCTAATGCCCAAAGTGGATACCAAATACGTGTCGAAAAAGAAGATTTCGGACTTAGAGAGCACGGAATCTGCGAATGTTAAGGTTTCCATGACGTATGTATGCAACGGAAGCGAGAGAATATACGAGAAGTCCTTCAAATTCACCAAAACGCTTTCTGGAGAAATATCGCCGTCAAATTTTGCGGTGAGGCTTTATATTCAGAATGGGGTGGAGAAGGATGTCCGTGATGGAAATGCTGCACTTGCACAGTTCGATAGAGATTTCCCCTCATCTGTACGACAGTATTGCCTTTTTAAGGGAGAACAGGAACTTAATATCTTTAACAAACCGGCAGCGTTGGCATACCTGGTTGAGACCTTCAGCCAGGTTAGGAACTTTGATCCATACCTGCACTTTATGGAAAGAGCAAAGTCTTTGTCTGAAAAGGCCACAGATAATGCTATGAGTTCCGATCGAAAGAACACACGAGAGGCTACAAGACTTAGAGGGCTTATTAAGTCTGAGGAAGAGAAACTTGGAGATTTAAAATCCGAGCTTAAAGTCAAGCAAACGGAGGCAGCGAACTTCCAGTCATTACTCGAAAACTTGGAGCAGAACAAGGAAGCATCATCCCTTCTCCATAGCACGAATGAGCGGCTCGCCACCCTTAAAGAACAGTTGAAACAAGCTCAGGGGGAAATTAAGGAAGAATACAATTTCCGCCTCCTTGATGAAATGTGGATATTGATGGGATTCCTGCCTATCGCAGAAGAGTTCAGACAGCTGGTTGCGAAATTGGATCAGTCCAAGCGTGCCCAACAAAGTAAGTATGATCAGGAAATTGGTGCTAAGAAACTTGCAAAGACCATTCAGCAAGAATTAGTAGACGGGCATGTCCCTCTTGCTATTAATGTCCCGGATGAGAATACAATGCGCGAAATGCTGAATGACGAGATATGCAAAGTGTGTGGACGTCCTGCCCATAAGGGGACACCGGAGTACGCTTTCATGCAAGCCCGTCTTGACGCTTTTTTGGCATCTAAAAAAACAGTTGAGGACGAAGAGGAAGTCGAACCTCTTTTCAAAAATGACTATATCGGGGAGCTTAATAGGATGTACAACACCCTGCATAATAATATGCGTTTCCTGACAAATCTTGACGGGTTTATCACAAAGGCTATTTTCTTTAATTTTGAAAAGCATTCCCAGATTGATAAGATTACAGCAAATATAGACCGGGAAGAAGATAGCAAAAAGAAGATACTTGCTCAGACCGAAGGACTTACAGAAGATCAACTTGTCTCCGCCTATTATGAAATCTCCGAATGGTGGAGTGGCCGTATGCAGGCGGAAAGAAGTTCTGAGTATTTGAGCACTCAAATTGAGAAACACGAAAAGGACTTAGCGGGTTATCGTCAGGAGTATTCCAAAATTTCCGAGGAATCTTCTGCGGCTATGTATGCCAGGAGCAGTCAGGCTATTCTGAAGATTCTTAATGCTTTCACTGCGGCAAAACAATCAAATAAGAGAGAGTTTTTGAATCAGCTGGAGGAAGCCGCCAACGAGTATCTCGCACAATTGAATAAGGGTGACTTTAGAGGCACCGCTCGTATAGTTGAGAAACCGGATGACTCAGCAGAGATTATTCTCGTTGATGTTGACGGTACGAGGGTTTACAATCCGAATACAGCTCTTAAAACCACTATGTATATGTCTTTGCTCTTCGCTGTCGCAAAGCTTACGACCATCAAGCATGAGAATGACTATCCACTCATTTTTGATGCCCCTACGTCCTCATTCACAGGATCGAAGGAAGGAGACTTTTTCAGCGTTATTGGCGACATCCAAAAGCAGACTATTATTGTCACCAAGAGTTTCTTGACCGAGAAAGAAAACTCTCTTGGAGAATCTTTATTAGATAAGTCCAAGATTGAAAAAATCAACGCCAAGAAATACCGTTTGAAACTCAAGCGACCTTTTGTAGAAGAAGACCTCTCAACTATCCAAACAGTTATTGAAGACATTTAATTCGCCATGGCATACACATACAACCCAATAGTATCGGCTTTCGAATCATGGGGGAAGAAGAACCCATCATATGAGAAGCATTTCGAGGAAAGTATCATTAAGCCCTTAACTGATTTTGGTAAGGGGACAAATGAGGCATCCGATGCAAAAGGCAAAGTCCTCGGCGCTGGATATGAGGCATTAATTATGGCCTTTTTCATTGGTCTATACAGCAATAAGCGCTTACCCTTGAGTAAGGACTCCGGCATTAAAGATTTAGGGCAACCTATCCAGTACTGGGGTAATATTGAGTCGCGTAAAGGAAGGAAGGCTTATCCGAGGTTGCGCGAATACATGTTTATCGCCCTGGTGTCAAAGACTCCTGAAATTGATTGGCTGGAACTTGAAAAAGGAAACAGGACACTCAACGAGACGGTTAACCTCCTAATGTCCACAATGGAAGAGTATATCAACTATGGACTTTCTGTAATGGAGGAGAAGATTCAAGAGGATGAAACATATTTCTACAATAATAGTGCATTCCTGGACATTTTCCGCCAGCTGACTGCGCCAGAAGAAACAGCAGTTGCGGCCTCAGAAAGTGACGACAGCCCTGAGCCTCTTGATTAATTAATGCCCCTATGAAGCTATATCACTTCACGTCAGTCAATTCTTTTTTGCGAATCTGGAGTAATCAGTCCTTAAAGTTTGCCGAGGCGAAGAATGTTAATGATATTCTAGAAGCCAGTATTGGTGTATCAACGCCTATCCATTCTGGTATGAAAATTAATAAAGTAAACAGTTTCCATAAAGTACTCTCTGAGTATAAACAAATCAGTTTCTCAAAAAGTGGTGGTCTTAATTCAGGATGTTTTTCAACCATGATGTGGAGTCACTACGGGGACAAGGGGAATGGGATTTGCTTGGAAATAGAGTCCGACTTATTAAATCTTCCTGAACCACCCATTGTTTTTGAGGGCGACATTCAATATGTGGATTATTACCCTGCATTCAAATATCTTCCTATGGAATGCAACACAAAGAAAGAAATGTATGAATATGTGGAAAGAAATCCAACATCATATTTTTTTACGAAGACAAAAGACTGGGAGGGAGAAAGCGAGTACCGAATTATCAGTAGGAAGCGGTCCTTCCTGTGCATTAAAGACGCTCTAACCCGTGTGATTATTTACAGGTGGAATATGCCAGATTACGATGTCCTCGATTCTATTATACCTAAAGGTTTTCCTTTTGATGTAATAGATTGGAGAGTGGGATTACATCCGAATGAAAATGCACCGCGATTGAAAGATGTGCGCTCCTTTAAAAAAATGATATCAAATAATAGCAATCCCTATAGAGCTAAAATGATAGAAAAACAGGTGGCTGAGTTACTTAAACCATTCCACTAGTTTTGAGTGTCTAGGAGATTCTAATGACCTTCCTTATCGAATCCCTCATAGCCTGCGCGGTCTTCACGCTTTTCGTGTTCCTGATATCCAGGGACCCGATAAAGATGGTGTACAACTATCCTCCGATAATTGTAGAGCGCTGCAAGTCGCTGGGGCTGGTGGATGAGTCCAATCGGCCCGGAGGCGTGACCTACTACGTAAAGAAGATTACCGCCGTGGCCATCTTCGGCATCCTGCTGGGGCTCCTGGTCCGCTATGTCAACGGCTGCACGACGTTCTGGAGCAGCTGCCTTACGGCATACGCCCTCTGGTGCGTGGTAAATTGGTTCGATGCCTTCGTCCTGGACTGCATCTGGTTCTGCCACGACAAGCACTTTGTCATCCCTGGAACGGAAGATATGGTCAAGGATTATCACGACTACTGGTTCCACATCAAGGGCGGCTTCATCGGCATGCTACTGGCTATTCCTGCTGCGCTGGTCGCTGGACTCATCGCAATCCTGTAGTCTTGCCCCGCATCATCTTTCATATCGATGTCAACTCCGCCTTCCTCAGTTGGACGGCGGTGAAGATGGTGCGTGAAGGGAAGCCGGATATCCGCCTGGTGCCGTCGGTGGTGTCCGGAGACCCGAATGACCGACGGAGTATCATCACGGCCGCATCCATCCCGGCTAAGAAGCTGGGCATCAAGACGGCGCAGCCGGTGTCGATGGCGCTGCGCACCTGCCCGTCACTGGTGATTGTCGGCGGTGACTGGACGTGGTATAAAGCCTGCTCGGAAGGTTTTCTTGCAATATGCCGGAGTTATTCCCCAGTGCTGCAGCAGTTCTCCATCGATGAATGCTTCATCGACATGAGTCTTCGTTGCACTCAGGAAAACGCCGTGACGGTGGCCATCCAACTAAAGGATGAAGTGAAGACCAAGCTGGGATTCACTGTGAACGTGGGTATCGGCTCCAATAAACTACTGGCCAAGATGGCCTCTGACTTCGAGAAGCCGGACAAGGTGCATACCCTTTGGGAGAGTGAGGTTCAGGAAAAGATGTGGCCGCTGGGGGTAAGGGACTTGCTTTGGGTTGGAAAGAAGACAGAAGAACGGCTGACGGCATACGGCATCCACACCATCGGCCAGTTGGCCAATCTGGGCATCGGCTCCCTGACTCGGCTGGTAGGACAGAAGTTTGCCCAACAACTCCACGAGAACGCCAACGGCCGGGACAATTCTCCTGTGGAGACGGAGATGACCGAGGCCAAGAGTTACAGCGCGGAAAGGACGTTCTCAAAGGATTACACGGATCCCAAGGACATTGACCGGGCGCTGTTCAATGTTGCCTGCATTGTGGCACACCGCATCCGGAGGGATGATTTCCGGGCGTCCACGGTGTCCATGTTCGTCAAATACAACAACTTCACCGTTTCCCAGAAACAATGCGGACTCGCCCAGCCAACGGATGTGACGGCCGTCATCCTGAATGAGGCTCGGAAGCTTCTGGCGGAAGCCTGGGATGGAATAACTCCCATCCGCCAGGTGGGGCTTGGCGTTTCCAAACTGACGCACGAATCGGCCGTCCAGATGTCCCTGTTTGAAGATCCCAAGATGGAATACTACCGCGAATGGGATAGGCAATATGACGAGGAGAAGGCCAAGGCCGAGGATGCCAGGATGCTGGCCTACGAGCGAAAGAAGGCAGAACTGAGTGGCACTCCGATGCCGGAGACCCCGCCACCTCCCACTGTTGCACCTCCGCAGCATTATCGGACGCAGCTGAATTCCGTAACAAAGCCGGTAAGACGCCAGGCGCCAAAGGATGATGCCCTGGTATTCAGATACCCTACAGGCGAGGCGGCGCTCTCTGCCGCGAAGAAGGCCGTCAGGAGTAACCCGGCATACCGTTTCCATCGGCATATCCTCGATGACGGCACAGATTGTTTCGAAGTTCTTTCCGACAGTAAAGTAATTGAGAGACATATCGTTGGCCGCTGATTCCAGACCGCAACCTTGCAAAGATTTGCATAACTCAAAAAAACACAAGACCTTTGCCGAAGCTAAAAAAGGCAGGCCTCTGCAGCGGCCTGCCGTACAGATTGCTCAAATCCCGAGCAAGGAAAAGCAATCTGTGTTTTGTCCGGTATCACGAGGGGCAGGCACAAAAAAAGTGCAGGCTCCCATCCTTGGTAGATTGTACCTTCCACAGTACAGCCCTTCGGATGGTGATAGCGCCTGCACATAAGGCAGGCGTTTCACCACTCCAGAACCAGGGCTTATTAAAACTGTGGAAGGATTTGTTCTACCGGTTCTAAAGCGTCAAACGCTTGTGTATGTCTTTACACTATGTGTGTTTGTTTGCTAATGCATTGCAAAATTAGTGATTTTTTGTGAATTAGCCATCAAGGCTGCATTTTTCGCCTTTACGGCATCGATTTTTTTTTGCGTGTGTCAGAAGTTGGCACTTTTGTGTGCTATCTTCGCCTCCGAAAGTTTTGGATTAGTACGTTGCCTCCGGCAAGTATTTTCTTTATGAAAGCTGGCCTGCAGGGATGTACGCCGGCTTTCGACATTTTGATAACACGCTGACATGCCAAAAAAATTTCATGAAATAGAGCGGCCAGGATGAACCTCCTGGTTTGTTCACAGTGCACTTACCCAGGTTATGCGCATAACTTTCCAGTCATCGGTGGCAATAAACTAATCCTATGTTTTTATGAAAACACCAACTTTCAAAACCATGGATAGCCAAATCCCGAGCAAAGGAAAGGTTATTATCCACAACCTCAATGAGGTTCTCACCCAGATAAAAGATCTGGAACCACTCTGCGCAGACTATTTGCATTCCTTGCAGCGCTGCGAGAAAAGTCTCATCCAAATAGCAGTCGACATCGCGTGCGTATGCACCGGGGACGACGGAGACTGGGACAGCGTCGCAGCACTGTTGAAAGAAGGCGGAATACCTCTGCCAGAGGAACTGGATGAGGAGGATATCTGATAGCTATTGAGTAACTGTCCGGGCCCGGACTTTTTTTTAACACAAAAAAGAAAGCGGAGACCTTCACAGGCGTCCGCTCTGGGTTTAATGTTTAACTTTTAAAGCATTATGAAAAAATCTTTAGCGGTTTAGGTTGTCTGTCTATATCGTTACTTCGAAGATCACGGGGCCTTCCCATTCCATCACCGTGATGGTGAAGGTCTTGGCAGGAAGGTCGGCCATGATATGGATGTCTCCGAGGCTTTCCCTTCTCCAGTCGAAATGAGCCTTTGCAATCAGCTCACCGACGGGAATTGTATCCACAAGCGCGTCTTCGCTCCATAGTTCCGCCGTCAGGGAATTGTCTTTCTGTCGCGGAACGCGGAACTGATATCCGCGCTCCGGAGCAGCCTCAGGAATGCATCTGAACGGGCCATCCTTCGGTTCCAGCGTCTTGTAATCGGTGCCCTGGATGTTGCCTTTGACGATGATGTCATAGTCCGTCCGGCCATTTTCCGCATCTTTGAAATCCAGCGTTACCGTGGTAAACTGCTTTTTCAGCTGGACCTTTGCAAAGGCCTTTTCGCCGTCGGTATCCACGTGCAGAAGTTCGGCGAAGAGTTCGTCCATTTGGCTGCCTTCCTTTACGGTGAATTCACCCCTGGATGAGATAATGGCAACGTCGCCTCTCGGTACCATCCGGTCCACGAAGCCGCCCTTATGGCCGTCAAAGATTCTTTGACTACCATACCAGCCCGTGAGCGTGGCGGTACTCTCGGCTTCAACCGTAAGCCAGCAGGGGCAGTCGCTTCGGTCTTCCTTGACCGAGCAGGAAACCAGGGCCACCAGCCCTGCAATCGCCCCTGCTGTCATTCTGAGCGCCCCTTTTGTCATTCTGAGCGCAGCGAAGAATCTATTGTGTCTCATAGGCCTTCCTCCTCTGAATAAGCATCGGTGCCATACAGCACCAGGTCCTCAATCTCGGCTACATTCCCATGGACCTTCCATTGGTTAACATCATGCTCGGCACTTCCGTCATTGCCGGCCTGACCGGCAATCTCAGCCTTGGTCGCCGCCAGTGACCGGCTCACCACATTTCCTCTTAGCCAGACGTTAGGGTACTCCGTGGGCTCGCCCTTAAGGGTGATGTTCTTGATGCGGTACAGCATGTTGGGCTGGAGGTGTAGCAGACGGATGGGATAGTAGTAATTCTTGCCGTTGATTTTCACAGCAATCACCAGCTTATGAGCGCGGTCCTGCCCGGATACGTCGTAAGCCGGATCGGAATAGGTCACTGTAAAGTACGTGGGCAGCGAATAGAACACTTTGTTCACGGCAAATGGGCCGGTGGAGCCCTCGTACTCATGGCATAGTCTCCCGTTGTTCACGTCCAGATAGGCATTGGTATCCCAGCTTTGCTGCGACACAGTCTTCAGGCTCTCCGGTGCGTCCAGGTTGATACTGTTCTTTGCCTGCATGTAATTGTTGTTATACAGGTACTTGTAGTCCTGGGCTAGCAGGCCCTGGCCGCCATAGTTTCCTTGGTTGTAGGTCCCGTCCATTACGGCATAGGTGAGCCCGTATCGGCCCCAGTCATCCTGTCCCATGAACTCGTTGGCCTGGTAGTAAATGTAGCCGGATGGATTCCCGAACTTGCTGCCGGTAGTCCAGCCCTTCGTTCCGAAGATTTCCTGTGGATCGCCAGTAAAATAGGCGGGATTCGTCTGACAGATGCGCACCAGGTCCCAGCTATTGCTGAATACGATGTGGTTCAGGTACACATTGCGGAACTGGTCCGGTGTTCCCCAGAACTCGGCCGTCACGGTCCCAATCTCAAACTTGGACATATACCGCATGAGCGTTACCGAAGTGCTGTTTGTAGCGCCGCTGCTGAACCCAATCCTGACGGTTGCGCCCATCAGCGGGCGGCCCGGGCGGCAGTTGCCTGCGCTCCAAGGGATGAACCCTTCCGGATAGCTGCACAACTTTCCTTGCTCCAATGTGGCAATGTATTCGGCGCTGTCAAGGTCCAGATTAGCCATTACAAGGTATCGGCGAATATCTCCATTGGGCCCTGCATCGGTAAAGCTCACGGACGAGAGGTCCAGCGCAGTGCCTCCTCCGCCGATTACCTTGTGCTGCAGCGCCTTGCCCTCCGCATCATAGGAAAAAATGTCGATGCGGTCCACTTCGTCGTCGACGATGTCGGCCGCGACGCTCTTGGTTCCGGTTTCTTCATATTCCTGAACGCCGAAGGTAAAGGTTACCGTTGCCTGACCAGTACTTTCTACCTCTGACTGCACGGGGACAGGTTCCGGATCACATCCGGCCAGCAGTAGCCCCGCCCAGATTGTCATACTGAGCGAAGCGAAGTATCTCTTTCGTTGTCTCATAGGCTTAGTAGATTTCAAGTCCAAGGTCATCCTTATAACCTACATTTATGTCCTCAATCTCGGTCTCCGTCCAGCCGGCAATGCTGATAGGGTTGATTTCACCGGCATATCTACGGGGATAATAGTTACAATACTCGCTGCCCAGTCCCTTGATGCTGATGTTACTCAGCCTGTAAACCATATTGGCTTCCAGCTCGCGCATGGGAATGATGTAAAAGTAGTCCGTTCCGTCAATCTCAATCTGGAATACCATCTTCTGCGTGTCATCCTGGCCGTTGGAGTTCCCCCACAGGTAACCGTAAACGTTACGGTACCAGGGAACGGTGTAGAGCACTTTATTGACGGAATAGGTGTGCGGCCAATCCTCATCGTCGCTCTTGCAAAGGATGCCCTCCGTAGGGCCGAATTCGTGGACGGTTGCCGTATACATATCGCCGGGGGCATCTGTGGTGAGCACGCCCTTGTCCGCGCCCTTGTTATAGTTGTATGCATAGGTGTAATCCGCAGCCAAAGTGCCCGTAGCACCGTTATTCCCGGGATTGAACGTCCCGGTGGCCGAATCGGATTTCACATCCCGGTTCACAGCCGTATTGTATGTTCCAAAGTTGCCGATGCTGCTTCCTTTCCCGCCGTTGGGGTATGAATAACCCACGCCCAGCACGGCCTGCTTGTCGTTTGCTCCGATGGAGGTTGCGGAAGTACGGTAGCAGGGCCTCAGGAAGTTCGGCACATGGGTGATGGCAATCTTTTTGAGTTTCACGTCGCTCTCCAGATATCCGGAATCCTCAAAATCGGCCGTAATGGTTCCAATTTCGAATTTGGTCAGGTAGCGGTAAAGCGTTGCCGATGTACTTCCGTCACTTCGGAACTGATATGTAGTTGCGGCGCCCATCAGCGGCTTGTGCAGCCGGAAATTCCCGGCCTCCAGCGGGATGACGTTATAAGTCTTATCGCCTATCTGCGATCCGTTCAGCGTGGCAAGATATGCAATGGACGCTTCATCAAAGTTCGCCAGGAAAAGCCAGTATCTCGGCTTATTGTACTCGCTATAGCCGGTATAACTGATGGCCGACAGGTCCAGCCCGGAGGGATTCTCCCAAGTCTTGCGATTGACAAGCGCCCCGGTATTGTCATACTCGAACATGTCCAGCCGGTCGATGAAATCATCTTCCTCGGCGGCATTGTAGGCATCGGCCTTCGTGGTAAATGCAATGGGGCTTTCTATGCCGATGTTGATGGTGACGCTACAAAGACCATCCGCACCGGCAGGCCCATCCGGCGATTCCTTGTTGCAGGAGGCGGCCGCTATCGCGGCCAGCACTCCCAGAATAATGGTTATCCGTTTCATCTTCTCCCTCTTTTAGTCCTGCGACACCGGTTGTCCGGTATTCGGGTCCACGCCCAGATTCCAGTTGGCGATGGGCACCTCGTCCCAACTCTTCACGGAGATGCTCAAATCGGCGGCGTATTTCTTCTCATAGAAGTTTGCATACTCACTGCCCAGATTCTTGATGGTTACATTGTCAATCTGGTACACCGTATTGGGCTGCGTATCAGTGAGCTCGATGGGATAGAACCAGGTCTGCCCGTCTATTTCCAGTTCGAAGATGAGCTTCTGGGTAGCAAGCTGATCACTGTAATCACACACATTATTCCCGGGAGCAACCAGGGAATGATAGATGGCATAAAAGCTCTTGCCTACATTGATAGTATGGGATGGCCCCATGTCTCCTGCCGATACAACTTTTCCTTCACCGGCCGATTTGTCGTAATTCTGGATGGTAGCTTCGTACATCGGGCTGGGAGCATCCATCGTCAGAACGCCCCTGTTTTTCTTGAAACATACGTTGTAAGCGTTATAAATGGTGCCGTTTATCTTCCCGGGGCCGGAGTAATATCCTGAACCGGTAATGGATGGGCCATAGCTGTTCGGTCTGTGACGAAACCCCGTCTGGAGGCCTCCGAAGGCATTTTCGGCAAGTTCATAGGTGTCCAGTCCAAATTGAGTGGTATAGATGCCGCCGCTGGAAAACCCGCCGGTGGGCATTACCTGGAAACCGTTGGTGGCATTGCCAATCACGATGTTCCGCAGCCACACTTCCTTGCCCCTAAGACTTTCATCGGCGAAATTTACTGTTATCTTGCCCACGTCAATCCGGCACATGATGCGCAGCAGGGGCATTTCCAGCGTCTGGTCAGAATAAAAGGTCAGGTAGGTGGACGCCATCATGGGGATTGCATCCGGAGCGAAGTTCCCGGCACTTAAGAAGATACGGCCTTCATTGTATAAATTGGTCGTGTTTTTGCCATCAAAAAAGTCTGCCGTATCAGGATCCAGGTTGCCGATAACCATGATACCCATCCGCTGTTCCTTCTTCTCTTTCAGTTCCAGCACGGTCACCCCGCTCGCATCGGGAGTCAAGACCTGATGACTTACGGTAGAATTGGTGTAGTCGTGAAGATACACATCCAGCCGCTTGAGGCCGTCGCTCAGCGGATAATCGCCGCTGTTGTGCGCCTTGGTGGCATGAGAGCCTGAGCCAATCCGGAGCGTAACCGTGTGCTCCTCCTGAGCGATGTTCACGTCATTCCCGACGAGGCTGGGAGTCTCCTTATTACAAGCCGCAATAACCAGCAGCGGCAACAACATTGTCAGTATTTTTCGCATAGTAAAAATGGATTTTAAAATGGGGCCGGATTGCATCCTGCTCTTAGCCGAAGGTCCTCCGGCCCCACAATTATGAACAAGGTATCAAAATAGCGACTCACGTCGTTTAGATGGTGATTCCTTCGGTAATAGGGACAACGGTCCAGTCCTTGACACTGATTTCGAAGGTGGCGTCGGACAGGCTGATGGGCTGGTCCGGGTCGCTGGAGCCCTTGCGGGTGATGGTCAGGTTCTCGATCTCGTAAGACTTGCCTGGTTCAAGGACGGGCAGGGTGATGGGATAGTAGAAGGTGTCCGAGCCGAGCTGAACCTCAATCACTATACGGGTGTGACGGGCGCTCCAGGTAGTGGACTGAGAATCCTCAGTAGTGGGATTAGGGTAGCAGTAATGATATCCGATTGTCTCGAAAGGAGCGTTGTTCAGATTGTGGCTCCCTTCATAGGTTGCGAGCAGGCTGGTGAGTCCGGAAACTTCTTCATAACTGCGCTTGCAATACCAGGTGGTCGGCGCCACCGTCATTTCAAGATTGGTATTGCCAGGGGCGTTGATCAGGAACATCTTCATGAGCTTGCAGTTCATGGCCGCATAGGCCGGGTTGGTAAAAGCGGCGGTGACTTTCTTTACGACAACGCGGGATACGATTCGTTTGACTTCGATTTCAATCGGATCATTGGAAGGAACGGAGGCGGTGTTGCTGCCGACCATCACGAAATAGGAAGCATTGTCCATCAGTGTGCTGCTGATGGCTTTCAGCTGCGTGAGCGTCGTGATGTTGCTGATGTCGGGGGCGTTTACCACGGCCCAGACGGTCTTGTCACCGGTCTTGACAGTCATCGAAGTGGACAGGCCGCTGGTAATCTTCTTGTAGACGTCCAGGACCTCTCCGTCGAAGACGAAGAACTGGACATTGGCGACAGCGCTGTGGTTGTCGTCGAAGTCTCCGTCCCAGGTCTTTGTCTGGGGGCCTCCGTTTCCGACGATGGAGAGTTTGAGCTCGGCCATCTGGACGGCCTCGGGGTTGGTGTTCAGCTGCGTAGTAGCAGGAAGTTCTTTGTTGCACGCGACGGTGCAGAGGGTTGCGGCGACGGCCGCAAAGAAACCGATTTTTCGCATAACTTTTTGAGGTTTAATGGTTTGTGAAATAATTGTTTGTAAGGTTGTACCTTTTAATCAGTTCAGAGATTTCAGGGTCCAGGTTGCCCCGGTGAATGTAGGAAGGAGTCATCTTGCAGGCCTTGAGATAGTGCTCCATGGCCTCCTCGTCCCGGCCCTGGCGGCTGTAGATGACGGCCAGCAGGTAATGAACCTGGTCGGTTTCCGGAAGGGCTTCCAGAATGTCCAGCGCCGAGGCGTTGTAGTCCATGGCGCAGAAGGCGACAGCGGCATTGTAGTCCTTGTAGGGTCTGAGAATCTGTATGGCCGTTTCATAGTCCCTGTCACGGATGGCCTGCACTCCGGCCATGTACTGCTCATCAAGCACGGTGGTCTGGATGGTGTCTTTGACCATTCCTTTGCGGTGAAGATGGAAGTCAAACCTAACGGTTCGGATCCTCGGGTAGAGGATCTCCCGCATGAAACGGTAGTAAGGTCGCTTTGAAAGTTCATTCTCCCTCGCGTCAAGGTCTTCAATCCGGCAGATGTCGGTATAGTCATGCTTCTGGTCGGCCAAGAGCGAGTCGCTGTCTGCGACCAGTACATCCAGCATTCGCCAGTTCTCGGGATTGCTCCGGGAGATGAACTTGATGTCCGTCTGTGTCTCACGAGGATCCTCCGCGCCGTCGAAATAGATGTGCTCCAGCATTTCCTCGCGCAGGGAATCCCTGTACGCCCGTATGAACTGGCTGAAATACCGGCTTACTGATTCGCTGCGGCGCTGCGACAGCTTGGTGTTGTGGGTAACCGAGCCCTCCGGGGAACAAGAGGCCGTCACCACGATGCTGTCCAGGTCAAAGTCCTTGTTCTCGATGAGGCTGCCAAGGTTCTGCTTGATGCGGCCCATCTCGAAACGGTTGTTGCTGAGGTCTTCCAGAATCACGTCTGAGCCTTGCTCAAAGTCGATGTAGCAGGCGGTATTGGCTTCTACCCGGCGGCTGATAATCTGCTTCTTGTAACGCTCGGCCCCATCTACAAAGGCCGACAGACTGCTGATATAGTAGGTCAGCGGTTCCGTAGCCGGAATCTCGTACAAGCGTCTGTCCTGCTCAAAGATGTCTCCCGACAGGACTACATCAACCTTGCGGAGTCTCGGCCGGGTGTGGATAGTCTGGACGTAGTTGTAGATAAAGTCGCCGTTGGCGGCCGTAATTACGGTATCCAGCCTCAAGCCCTCGTGAACGATGGGAGCCTTGACGTACCGGCGGTACATCTTTTCTCTCTGCTCCCATCGACGGGCATTGAGGCGCTTGGATATCGTGTTGGTATAGTGCTCGATGGCATCCCGGCCGGTTACACCGAACTCGGAAGCGAAACTACCGGCCACTTTGGTGTCCAGGATGGCATTGAAATGCTCATCGGCCACATCGGTGGAATCGGCTTTGAAAGCATACAGGTCGGGGATGTTGCGCTGGATGAATAGCTCCAGAAGCCGCATGTTGATGAACCTGGTTGTATCAGTAATAATGGATGCCAGGTATTTCTCGTACTGCTGGTATCCTTTCAGCTGGGCCTTGCGGTACTTGGCCCCGGTGATGACAACCTGGTCCAGATGGAGGGTATCTTCCAGAATATGCATCCTAGGATAGAAGCGCAGCTGCCACTGCTCGTCCTGCATCTCCTTGGGCACGCGAATCTGGAATTCGATATCCACCTTCCCGTGCCGCTCGGCTACATTCCGGAACCGGGCTTCGACTACGGCGGCATTGATGACATCGGTCGCTACCATCTCACCGTTTTCGTCTTTGATGGCCTTCATGATTATCATCTCCCGACCGTCATCATCGTGAACGACGAGTGTGTCCGGGCGGGCAATGTCATAGACCGGCGTGCCCTTTGTCATGCTGAGCGAAGTCGAAGCATCTTCCACCAGCCCGATGCTGGCTTGCAGCCTCTCCGTCTGAATCTGCTGGAGTTTGCTGGGGCCCGCGCAGCTCTGCGCGCAGAGAAGCACGATGACCATAATAAGGAGGATGGGACATATTACCATCGCAAAAGCGGCACAGGCCGACACCATGAACAGTTTCCTGTCATGTTCGCTCATATTCTCCCAATCATCCGGGCGCTGGCAATACTCTTTGTACCAGGCACTTATTTTCTTGAACAGTTTTTTCATTATCGTTCCATTTCTAAGGATTTTCCCGTCGAGAGGTCAACAAGCATCTCGTCATTTCGCCTCGGGTTGGAAAGGTCGTTCGACGCATCCACAAGTTTCTTGAACTCAGCCTCTATCTCGGTGACAGATTCCAGTCCACATAGACGCGGGTCGCGGAACATTTTCTCGTGCCCATTGATGTCAAACATTCCGTACTCCGGATGGAACCTGTTTCCATATTCACAAGCCTTGTAGGCAAAGTGAGGGACACCGTGAAGCCTGCCGATAAACCGCAGTTGCTGAACCACGTCAAAGTTCCGGAGCGGCGTGTTGATTCGCTTATCATTCTCATCGACCACAGAAACAGAGCCGTCCTCATAGCGGATGAAGTAGATTCCCTGGCAGGGATAATCGACCTTGCTCACTTCTGGGTCGCGCAAATACTTCTCGATATTCATAACGGAATCACGATATTAGGCCCATCCTGCCAGCCTCCTTCATTGCTTGTCTGCCCGTCATGGCCGGCTTGACCAGCAATCTCATCCGGCTGTTCCACCTTGGCAACGCCATTCTGCTGCAGTGCGCCCTCCGTCCAGAAGTTGAACCACCTGGGCTCTTCCAGATTGGTGTCATCCAGCAGGGTGTCAACGATGATATAGGGGTCCGTCAGCGTGACGATGTAGTTCAGCTTCGCTTTGTGCGGAGTGAAGGGAGCCGGATTGTAGCTTGGCCCGGCGGACAGTCCATACAGATAATCCTGCTGTTCGCTGCAATCCATCAGTTCCGAATGGTCAAGCGTCCCGGACACATCCAGCGTTCCGCTGTACGTTGGCAGGGCGATGGATTCAACGTTGTTTGCGTCATTCCACGGCCAGCCATAAAGCTCACCAGCAATATATACCTGGGCCGAAAGCCCATCATAAGTATGCTCCTTCACAGAGAATCCAGCCATCCCATTCAGGGGACAGTATTCCGTCTCCAGCATCAGATGGCCGAAAACGTACACCAGGTACCGATACTCAAAGACATCACCGACCCCGGTAGTTACGGTCAGATTCAGCCAAGTACGTCCCGGCCTTCCAGTCTTGAGCATCCAGCTCTCCGAGCCGGTCCGCTCCAGATGCAGGATTTTGCCCTCATCTGCCTTGACCGAAAAAGTCGCCCTGGCTTCATCGCTGGACACATTCAGGATCAGATCCAGCGCATCATCGGTTACAAAAGCCGTGTCTTCGGCCAGAACTTTCTTGGCATTGATGTCGGTCCCGGGTGCAACGTTCATGGTGACGACCGGCCTCGTGGGCTTCACGCGGCTGTCCACCAGTGTGAACTCCTCCGTCACCGTCCTCTCGACGGTCCAGTCATTCCCGGCTTGACCGGGAATCTCACCATGTCCAGCAGCCACAGCCGTCACAATCAGTTTCCCTTCACCGTTAGCCGTAACCTTGAACTGGTTGGGAAGTTCTCCCGCCTTGATTACCACAATCTCCGGATTGGAGACCTGCAGATCGAACCTGTCGCAGATGGCCGTCTTGGGATTGGGCACAATGGTGAAAAGGCGCTCCTCTCCGTACTCCCACTTCTGGGCATCGTTGCTGATCTGCAAGGCGATGCTTTTCAGCTCGCTGGTATCCGTCACCACCAGTTCCTTCGGATTGCACGAAGCCAGGGCTAGCGCCGCCGTGGCCACCGCCACAGCTATAAACATCTGTCTCATAATATTTTACTTGAATTCTACTTTGTCATCCTGAACGTGGTGAAGGATCTAGAAAATATACACCAGCGACAGTATCACTTCATTGGGCAGAATGAACCATTTCTGCCCCTCATCAACCACCTTCCCACAACTCGGACACGCATAGGTGGTGTATTTGGTCCAGCCACCCCAGAGGCCAAGGCCGAAGTCCAGGTTGATGTGCTCCTTCAGCATCAGGGAATACCCGCCGGATATGGCAGCGCCAAAGGCATCACCTTCCTCGGATGTCTTGGTGATAATGCCGCCGTGATTGTATTCCTGATACTGGGCCTTTCCTCCGACCCACCATCCGGAATACACATTCCACGGCCACCAGCGGGCGCCGATGGCGTATGCCTGTTTGCGGTCCTGCTTCTGATCCGGATTCGGCTCAGAAAAGAGGCCGTTGAAAGTATCCTTCTTTCCGAAAGTCCAAGGGTTGAACTTTGCTCCGGCATGAATGCTCCAGTGCTGCGCGACGGCAGCGGACCCTTCGACGCCGATGGTACCCAGGTCAATCATATCGGCTGCATTTGCCGCCACCGCCCAGGTCTGGGCTGCGGCCATATGGCCACCGGCTATCAGTAGAGTAATAACGAATTGAATTAAAAATAACTTTTTCATATTGAGTGAATTAAAGATTTCAAAGGGAATCCGCTCTCTCCTGCGGAGCTGCCATCTCTCAGCCTCAATCATTCTCACTGGCAGCCCCTTGGCGCAGGAGAGAGTTTCATCCCGGATTATAAGAAGTCACCACGACTATCTCGCCGTGCGGACCTACACCGTTGATGTGTTTGCCTGCATAAAATGCATCGTCGGCATCGAAATTAGACTTGGGAATTGTCATCATCCACGGCACTTTTACACCAGACAGGTATTCCTTCAACACTACATACTCCTCATCAGTGTATGTGTGATAGCCAACGGTCTTGAACATCTTGCCCAGCGGCGGGTCCAGGACAAGGAAGTCATCTTCCTTCGGCCGGACTCTTTGCATGAATGCAACTGCATCCTCACCTGAGAATTTTGTCCTGGTCATTCGCTCCTTGAATTCCTGAGACTTCATCATGGCGATTTTTCCGTCCAGGGAATGCCTGTTGAGTCCGCGGCCTCCATATGTCGGCCGGAAAACGCCATGCTTATCAAACGTAAACTGGCCGTTACTCGAATACTCAAGCAGGAACATCAGGATGGCATTCTCCTGATCGCCGGTGATTTTTCCGGAAGCATAGAGCTCTGTGAAATACGAATACACCGACATCTTCATAGCCGTAAAGACATATTCCTTCAGAAGTGATTCATCATCCGGAGGATTCTTCTGCAAGCGCCAGAACATCTTTGAATACTGGAAGCGCTTTTCCATCTCGAAGGAGTAATCCTCAGTGTATCTCACCGGAAACACTTCGGCATACTTCACACTCCGCATCAGTCTGTCAACCCGCTCGACAAATTCGCCATAGTGGTTCTGCATATCGCGGAACTCCAAATACGGCGCAATCAATTCTTCCTCCCGTGCACGAAAGACTTTGCCGATGTTCCACCAAGCGATATTTATCAGTTTTAGCGCCGACCGGACCGGGCAGCATCTTTCCTGGACCCCGGTGTAAAGCGCGAACAGCTGAGGACACAGATCATTGACATAGTACCGCCCGAAACCATCGGCATTCAGGAATAGGGAGCCCCCGCCTGCAAACGGTTCTATATAGCGCTTCCCGCCCTTCGGCATTAGGGGAAGAATCCTGTCCAGGTATTTTCCCTTACCTCCAATCCAAGTGACAAGTGATTCCATACGCATTATCATTTAGAGGACAATCTTGATTCCGGCGCCGACGTTCCAGCGAAGTACGCTGCCGTATGAATTGAATACCATAGGGACGCTTCCGTGAAAGACCATCCCTACGCGCTGGCTCCAGAACCATTCGGCGCAGAGCCTCGCGTATATTCCATATATAAAGTCAACCGCTTTTGCTCCGGAGGATATGTAATCAGGAATCTCCTTGAGGGGATCCACGAGTTCGGCACCGGCGAGGATTCCGCCGCCGGCATATAGATTCAGACTCCGGCTCCGTGTTGCGGCCAGGCGATGCATATATCCGCCCGCGGCAGTAAGGTCCGCTACCTTGACGGACAGATTCCCGGCAGGGAGCGCGAAGTTGTTGGTGGTCACTCCCGCATCCCAGTATCCTCCAAGGGTATATCTTTCATAGAAAGCCTCAGCGCAGACGGACTGGCCATTGAAGAGCGAGGAGGCTCGGAGCGAAGATTGGCCAGACATTGTCCGCTGCGCTGAAGCGTAGTGTGCAGTGAATATCACCAGCAAGGCAGTGAAAATGATTCGTGTTTTGTAGTTCATTTTGCTATCCGTTGGTAAGCATTACTGAACGCAAAATAAGTTGAAATTTTTGTCACCTCCAAATTTTTCCATACTTTTGCGGAAAGTAATACTTATCGGAGGTGAGCGAAGGAGACATGAAAATGGCGCCGAAAAATACCCAAAAAGGCGTGGTACAGAGCGATGAACTGTACCATGTAAACGGCGTTGTTTACATAGAAGCAAACCTGAAAATCAATGAGTTGCGCGTACTGATGGCCATTGTACAGCATCTCCAGGGAGCCATCCTCTTCAAGGTGCGCCGAAGGGTCCAAAAGGGGCCTCTGCCCGAGGTCTTTTTACCCGAGCGAAAAGTTGTACCCGATCTCCCGGATGTCCGCGTAGTCACCATACCTGTTTTGGATTTTCACTTCGGTCTGAACAACGGAAAACGGCTCCGTGAGTGCCTGGAAGCCCTTTGTCACACCCGAATCGCTTTCCCCGAAGGAAGAAAAAACGACACCGCCGGCTCCCTCATAGTAAACAACTTTCCCGGGCTTATCAGCGGCTTTTCCTTTCCTCCATACGCATCCTTTGTGGACGTGTACCTTTCCGACCCGCTCACTGAGCGTCTTCTGCTAACGGAAGAAGGCTATAGCCACTACTCACGTTCCAGGGCCCTGAGCATAACCAACAAATACACGGTCAGGGTCTATTGGCTCATCTGTTCCTGGCGCAGCAAAGGCGGCTTCTGCATCAGTCTCGATGGATTCCGCAAATTGTTATCCCTTGGAAAGGGATACGACAAGCCAAGCAACATCGTCGCCAGGATACTTGAACCTTCAAAAGCTGACTTCGAGAGCGCTTTTCCCATCAGTTTCCAGTACAGATTCCATGAGAGCGATGGCGGCACGAAGATCGTCTTTAAGATAAAAGTCCCGCTTCCTGAAACCGAGGTAAAGCAGCGGAAAAAAGAGGCTTATGAATTCTGTGCCAATCTGTTGGCAAAATCGGGTATAGACCGTTCATTGCTCTTGCCCCTACTGGAGAGCCTCGATAGCGAGGATATCAGGCTCTTTGTCCTGAAGGTGACCGAGCTTTGCCACTTCCTCTACACGAGTAAGGGAATCAAAGACCATAACCGCTATTTCCTCTCTTCTATGCAGAACTGGCTTGAAGACTGGACGCTGCGCTACCAGGACATCGACGGCTGATTTTCTTTTTCACCTTTTGGCGGGTCCTCATAGAATCATTTGTTAATTCTATAGGATTATCTGCATAGTTCCCGATACAAATGTCTCCGGAATAAGCTGCATTTCAAATGCTTATGCCGCTCGCTTTCCATTGTCCGGAAACATTTTGACTAACTTTCTACGCCTCGGGGAAACGTTTTGACTGACACCCGGCTACAAAATGACTAACCGTCGGCAACAATTTGACTAACTTTTTCGCTCCCCGAAACAAAATGACTAAATCCTGCCTCTGTGGGGTAAAGGAGGCTATCGAAAAAATGCAAAAGACTCTCGGCTGCAAGATAACTGACTAACAATCAGAGGAAACAAAATGACTAACCTCCCCGGGCAGAGAAACAAAATGACTAACTTTTCTTGCTTCCACCACAATCATTCAGGGTTTTGAATTACCCCGCAAAGATAATCAATGCTGACGTCCCCTTTAGGGCCGTCTGCCAGCTGCAAGGTCAAGCCCTTCGGGTTTTGCCGAAAATCTCCACCCCTGCGGGGTAGTATTTTCGACAAAAACCTTGCATCTGCCACCGCATTGATTACTCACGCTCAATAATTCAAAACCCTTAAAATGATTGCGTTATGATTACAATTCAAAAGAACACTCCTTCAAAGAAGCAGATGCTTCAGGAGATGGCCTCCCGGATGACATCCTCTGCAAAGCTGGAACTCAGGAGCCTGATCGACGAGTTGGGACTAAGTCTCATTACTGTTTCACCCTCTAACACCATTGCCTTATGAGTAACAAGCTGCATTTCGCACACACCTGGCAGGTCCACTACACCTCCGAAGAGACCTTCAACCTGGATTCCGTCCAGTTCAAGGAACTAATGAAAGTCCTTGACATCAATTGCTTCTACGATGACGATGAATTCGCTGATGACATGGAGTGCATGGTGGATGACTGGAAATCGGCCCTTGAGCGGCTGCGTAACTATCCCTACATTCCGGAAGATGACTGTGACGCCATTGAAAAAGCCCTCGCCATGCTGACACCTAAGCCCTCCGTACAGGAATTGAACGAATACCTGACCCGTATCTATACCAATTCCGACACCGAAGACGGATACATCCACATCTCCTTCTTCTAGGAGACACCCTCATTCTTGCAACAAAGGCAGGTCATCGTTCATGATGCCTGCCTTTTTCAGACGCTTACGGTCATAGACCTTCTTTGACTTGTGGAGCGCCGACCTCATTGAAACCGGCCTCCCGTGCTCCTGGATCTCCTCTATCCTGGCCGCCAGTCGGTTCGCCAGCAGGAAATCCTTCTCCGTAATCCGGAGTTTCTTCATTTTCTTCTTCGGTTTCATAGTTCTAAATGATTTACACCCACATAGATGCAAAAATCAACCCGTTTGTTGCCTGTTGGTCGCTCCAGTCGTGTTGCCGGCAAGCCGTCAACACCACTTCCGCTCCGTCGGCGCTTGGGACCTCGACGTCAGCAAGCTGCCGCCGAAGTCCCACGGCTCCGCAGACTCTGTCGTTTGTGCCCGGCGAACGGCCAACGTTGTCGGCCTTTTCGCTCGGTCCCAAGCGCCAGAGACTGCTCCACCGCCGCGCCTCTCACCGCCCGGCAGTCGGCAAAAGCCGCCTGCCCGGCTCCCATTTATCTTACCACCTGCGTAAATACCGGAGCCTCACCATCCTTCACCGTCACATATACGGTAATTTCCACCATTTTTGATTCAGGGGTTGCCTGACGAGGTGCTGTGAGCGCAATGAACTGATATTCCGTCCCACCGGGAATCTTCCTGGAAGCCACCTTTGAAGCCGTTGCGCTGAGCATGCTGTAACCTTCCACGGCGGCATCAAAAATGGCCGATTCCTCCTCGCTCACAGCATGAGTCTCGGGGAATTCTTCCAGTTTCACATAATCACCCTCCAGGAAACCGTTTGCTTTCAGGAACTGGTCCACTTCTTCCGGCATGGCCATCATGCGAGCGGCACGGACGCCGTATCCGGGCAGCACTTCCGCCTCCGGTTGTTTCTTAGCAATATCAGCAGCACTGGAGAAGATGCCGCCGCTGCCGAAGGTGCAGAAGGGAACCACCTTCTTTCCGGAAAGGTCTATCTCGCCAAGGCATGTAAGCATCGGAAGAGCACAGGTGCCAAACCAGATAGGATAGCCAATGAAAACTACGTCGTATGCAGAAATATCGGCCTGCACTGGCTGAATCTTGGGAAGGATTTCTTCCTCCCGTTCCCGGATACAACGCTGGATGGTTTCATCATAGGTGCCGTTATATGGCACTACAGGCACAATCTCTTCCAAATCAGCGCCAAGGGCTGTGGAAATTTCCTGTGCAACGGCCTTTGTGTTGTCACTTTGGGAATAATAGAGTACGAGCACCTTGGGCGCCTCCTTTTTCTGCCCGCAAGAAGCGGCGGCAATCATCGCAACCAGGGCGAAGGCCATCATCTTAATGAATCTCATATTAGTTTGATTGAATTGATAATCCTTCCGCATTGAACGTCCTCCCGGCGTGCAGAGAAGAAATCCGGCGTAGTGAAGGTGTCGATTCCGCACACTTGAATGTTCTCTTCCTTCACTCCGGCACTTTTCAGCAGCCAGATATTAGCTTTCCACAGGTCGATATGGTGCCCGCCCGACATGGGCGTACCATCGCCCGGGCCGCGGAACGACCAAATCATGTCCATCGGGAAGTCGGCATTCTTGAAATGCTCTGCAACCTCTTCGCCTACCTGAAAACTGTCCGGGCCGATAGAGGGACCAATCGCAGCCAGCAAATCCCCGGCATTACAGCGGAATTGCTGCTCCATCACATAGATGGTCTTCTGCGCAATATGCAGGACCGTCCCTTTCCAGCCGGAATGAACTGCTGCAACGACGCGCCTGATGGGATCGTAAAGAAGAATGGGTACACAATCGGCCGTTCTGACACCAATCGCCACACCCTGAAGCGCAGTCACAAACGCGTCATATCCTTCCAATTCCTCAGCCGCATAATCCGGACGGTCTATAATCGCGACCTTGCTGTCATGCACTTGATGACCCTGAATTACAGGATAAGGAAGCACACTGTCCCTCCGTGTGGAAAAGGCTTCCACACTGTCTCCCAACGCGTATTTGAGCAGTTCTGTGTACATCCATGCAAATTTAACCATTTTCGCCGATATCCTCAATCCCCACCGCACGCTCCGACCAAGCGTCCGGCAAGCCGGCCACTTCATCGGAGCTTTCCCGCGCTTTGGCCATTCACGTCGGCAAGCCGCCGTGAAAGACCAACCCGGTGACAGACTGGCACCGGCAAGCCGGCACCAGACTGTCCCTCAGGCCGCGCACCCACGGAGCCCGGCAGCCGGACAAGTCCGCCTGCCCGGCTCTCCATCTCACGGAAAATGATTACATTTGCAGAGTAAGACAAATCGTGATTTAACGTTACAATGTATAGATATAGTAGAATTCTTCTTTTTCTTTTCATAGCCGCTTTATCCAGCTGCAATCAATATAATCGCATCTTAGAAGATGTGTACGATAATGACCAGGCTGCACGTGAGTGGACCAAAGGAATGTCTTCACTGTCAGCCGATGAGATTGTGCAGTATTCAACAGAGATGGAACGGGTGGATTCTT
>Ga0256405_10002007_pt1 | contig 50284 bp, 32 predicted proteins | sample RumenRJG_02DNA_FD_189096 | JGI IMG/M metagenome (GOLD analysis project Ga0256405, IMG submission 189096) | Bovine rumen microbial communities from Lethbridge, Alberta, Canada - RJG_02 | ecosystem: Host-associated > Mammals > Digestive system > Stomach > Rumen | place: Canada: Alberta...
CGACCCTCTCACCGCAGAACAGAAGGCTGTTGTCACTGCCTACTTCCAGTCAGGTCCCGACATTGACTTTGAAGATCCTCATTTCCGTCACTTCTTTGTGCAACAGGTATACAAAGGTGGTTCTGCCCAAGCTGGTGCTTCTACCGAGAACATCACAGCTGCCAATAATTCTGTTTATAACAGCGGCAACATGAATCTGCTAACTGTAGGCGAGACGAACATTCACATAAACAACTACAACGCAGGCACATGCACTGAGCGCGATGTGCTAGACAATGGTCAGAAGGTGGGTGGCACATCTCATAAGGATCAGATTACACTGATGGTGAACATTGACGACACAAGTTGCTTTGGTTACCACGAGACAGGTAGCTCTACTCACCACAACAACAAGGCTGCCCTCGTTGGCTGGGAGACCATCGACACATGGGCAAAGACAAACTATCCTGGATATGACGGTTGTCTCAAAGATGACTGGAACCGCTCATTCATGGGCTTTGACCTGGCTATCAAGGAAGGTTCCGATGCACTTGATGCAGCTACTGTGAAGTACAATGATGGCCCTGAGTCTTACAGCTATGCTTTGGTAAATGGCGAGGTTGTTTCTATCGATGGCAATAGTGAGATTCTTATCAATGGTAAGCCCATCCAGTACGCCTCTACCAATACCAATATGTATGTAGCTGCAGAAAAGACCACCATGGGTGATGGCGATATTCAGGCTGAGTATCGTGTAGACGGCCAGTATATAGGTAAGTACATCAATGTTGACAATATCATGGCCAAGCTAAATGATGGTTGGGTACCTGTAAAGGATAAGAATCTGCGTGAGTGGGTGAAAATCGGCACCAGCGACGGCTACTTCACCGATTGGATTGTAACGCTCACTGAGGCAAAACGTCAGGACGAGAAACCAACTCCTACCTACCGCGTGATTGCTGAGGACTTGAATGCAGAAGAGGCTTCTGACTTTGACTTCAACGACGTTGTATTCGACGTTGAGCCTAACGAGGCAGGAACAGCAGCTAAGATTGTTGTACGTGCAGCTGGTGGTATCTACAAGCTGACTGTTGCAGGTCATGAAGTACATGCTGCATTCGGAGAGGGTGTTAAAGAGGATGGATTATATCCGATGATTAATACTCAGCCTTGGGATCCAGAAGTAAAGGCTACATTGATTGAATCCTATACTGGCGATTTCAGTTCTGATGCAGCAATTAGAAGCACCATTAAGGGTATTGAAATCAAAGTTTACAAACCAGGATTTGAGGAGGATGGTATCGAGCTGACTGCTCAAACAGGTAAGCCTGCTTGTAAGATTCTCGTTGACCAGACATTCAATGTCGTAACAGAGAGAACTGGTATCGCAGATGAGAACACCAATTTCCACAAGTATGTTCAGGGAACCTGGGATACTGATACAAATGGATTCTGGTGGAAAAAGAACTAATTTTACATCAAATACTTAAAATAACTAAATTAAGGGAAGGGGCTTCTGCGCGAGCAGGGGCCTCTTTTTTTGGAACAAACCTAACATTTAATTAGGTAAGGTGTTGGTTTTCAGGATAGTAGGGTTGCTGCAAACGTTCATATACCTAACACTATACCTAACAAAAACCTAACACCATACCTAACACACCTCACCTTATGCAGCCTTCAGAGGAACCACCTTGTAGAAATACACATTATGGCGATCCGAAAACTCATAGCCCAAAGCCAGCATCGCACGACCTACGACCACCTTGTTGCCATGACTGATCTCCACAGAAGGATACTCCTTCTGAATATGAGTCAGCAACATCGTCGGATTCATCGACTTCGAGGCCTCACCCTCCAAAGGCCGGCGGAAGCACACCTCTATCATCTCGGCAAGATCCTTCTTCTGCATGTATTCCTGATTCAGTTCCTGAATACGCTTCACCTCATCGTTGCCGAAAAAGTAGGGCGTATGAGCCACCTCCAGTTCATGAACCACCTGAGCATACAACTGCTTGTAATCGATCTCGCCCGTGTTGTCGATGAACTGCCCATTGGGAATCGTGATACAGATGTAGCGACGGCTACCAGTGGGATCCGTCAGCGGATGAGGATTGTTCGTCGTCGCCACAAACGAAGCGTAGCGTGGGCGATCATCCTGCGAAGCGCCATAGATGGGGCGCGAGTTTACCTTGTTCTTCGAGAGCGTCTGCTTCAGGGCCGCATGCTGACTTGGACGAATCGCATCGAGCTCATCGAGGTTCACCAGCAGATTGTTCGTTAGCGCCATCTCCTTGTCAAACTTATTCGACAGGTTCAGATGGTCCAGATAATACTGGCGCAGCTCAGGCGGCAGCAGGCGATGATAGAAGGTGGTCTTACCGCAGCCCTGGGCTCCAATCAGCGTAGGCACGCACTCATTGCCGTGCAGGCTGTCCATCTGCCGCCAATGAGCCACAGCCGAGCGCAGCCAGGTGGCCAGAAATCCCTGCTGCTCAGAGGTAATGCCAGGAATGCGGCTGAAGAGCTTGGCGATGTGGTTCTGTCCATCCCATGCGGGCAGATGGTCCAGATAGTCGCCGATAGGATCATAGGCGGGAATATCCTCAGAGTTCACAAACTCCTGGATTTCCGTCTTCGGGCTGCCCTTCTTGCAGATCCGCTCCTTCTTTGCCCTGCGGATCATACTGTTGAGCGCTTCCTGAGTGAGAGGGCGCCAGCTGACATGATCGTCAGCAGAGGATACTGCCGGATCGCTGTTTGCGGCTCCTGCAGGTAGTACTGCAAACTCCACTTTTCCGTTCAACAGGTTGCGACGGAAGCGGTAGTTTTCACTAAGAAACTGCTCGATGGCGAGCGTAGTTTCAAGAGAGGCGTCTAACTCCTCTCCAATGATTAAATTGTTAATGTCCATTTAATTTTTAATTAAACTTTAAGACTTATGATTGCTTTATCTAAAGCATTGGTACGATGCGCGCTTCTCATAGCGTGTTTTCGTGGTGCAAAGATAATACAAAAAATCGTGATTTCCAAATTTTATTGGCGATAAATGCACAAAAAAGGCACATTGTTAAAATATTCTTGCAGGGTTCGGATTCGGGTTAGTTTTGAGGTTAGGTTTGGTGTTAGGTATGTGTTAGGTATAGTGTTAGGTTTCCTAAGCCGGGGAATCGTCCGAAACACCTGTATACAAAGGCTTTTTGGCGATGAGAGGTTAGGTTTCGGCAGAATATGCCATGTTTTTCTACATTTTTGCTCGCATTACGGTTGAAGGATGCTCGCATTACGGTTGAATGGTGCTCATGTTACGGTTGAATGGCAGTTACATTACGAGAAACTACCAGTTTGATGCCTACAAACTGGTAGTTTGTTACCGACAAACTATTGGTTTCTTATCGACAAATGAGCCGTTTTAAGACACGTAACGTAAACGATTTCACATTTTTACGCAAAAAAAGCGTTAAAATGTTGCAGTATTCAGATAAAAGCACTATCTTTGCACAGATTTAGAAACAGCTATTAATTAAAAGCAAGGATTAGAATATGAAGAAGTATTTGATGAAAGGATTTGCCGCCATCGTTTTCTGCGGCGCAATGGCCAGCTGCTCCCACGATATTGACAGTGGATCAGACGCAGTACAATCTAAAGTTCAAGAGACATACGAGAAGGCATTCGTCACTCGTTTCGGTACTCCTGCCTCTACTCAGACATGGGGCTTCGGTAGCGACAAGGCAGCTACACGTAGCGTGAATAATCCCGAATGTCCAGACATTACCCAGCCCTATGACGAAGCTTGGGTAACCAATTATCTGACAACGGCATCAGAGCCAACCGCCTCAAATGTAAGCAACAATGACGCTAATGCCACGCTGGGCATTCAAGTCCAGCCAGTCATGCCCAATTTCTCTATAGGAAACAAGCCAAACAATTGTCAGTATAACCAAAGCTTGGTGACACCAGCAGAGATTGATTTCTACAACAATACCTTCGCTGCCCTGCTGAATGCTTACAATACTGCCCCGCAAGAGTACAATTCATACAACAATGAAGAGAACTACGTAACCGTGAACAACGCCAAGATTGACAAGTTTTTGGCTCTTTACAATGCCGTTGTAGATTTTGTTGGTGAGGCTGGCGTAGCAGATTGGCTGAACATCACCACTATACCTGTGAAGGGAAGTTTCGGTGCTGGCGATTTTGTGACGAATTTTAAAATAACACAGGATTACACAGGCACAATTGGTGTTGCAGCATCTGAAGGATCTCAGTATCCAGGCTCTGAACGTACTATTGTGGTTACTGGAACATGGAATATAACTGAAAACCAAAAAATCGGTAGCCTCGGCAAGATTATTATTGCCAATGGAGGTACGGTAAATGTAGCCAACAGTAAGAAGTTGAACATGGTCAATCAGGCTCAACTCGTAGTGCTTTCTGGTGGAACTCTTACTGGCGAAGGTTCTGTAGAGATAAACAATGGTACTGCAGAAGGTTATGAGGCCTACAACGGCGGTACTATCGACGTGAATTACTTCAACAACAACTTCGGCAAGTTCTACAACTATGGCAAATTCCTTGTGAACGAGTATGACGCCGGTGCTACGGAAAGCAATTTCTACAATCATGGACTCGTGAATATCGACCATACCGGCAATACACCAAATGCCCGCATTTTCAATAACTGCCAATTCTATGTACGGCATAATGCCCGTCTCCGCAACTACGAAGGCGTCAATGGTTCTGCACTCATTGTTGGCGAACAACTGATGCCATTTGGCAGTGCCGACGGAACAACAATTCCCAGTTATGTCAGCCTAGCCGCAGGTGCTTTGGTGAAGTGCGGATCGCTCTATAACGGTTCTAGCTGGGTAGGCCCGACAGATGGAGGCTATGCTGCATTGGAGATCGTGAACCAAATCGACTATATGACTTGGGTTCAGGATTCTCCCCAAACAGCTGGCTATTTTGCAAATAACATTTATGTAAAATGTGGCACATGGGAGAATGACCCCACTGGACAGGGTAAGCACTTTGACGGTCCTATCAGCACGGAATGGGATCAGATTAACTACGATGAGTCGCGTGCTGAATACAAGTTCTGGTCTGTTGCTGCCAATTGCACTGGAAATGGCAATGTAACAAAGGTTGTTGAGAGCGATAACGTCGTATGGCTTGCTGATGATGACTTCGTTCTCGGAGAAGACGGTTGTACTCCAGGCTTTACGGGTGATGTTCCACCAGAGGAAGAGGTCGATGAGATTGTTGTGCTGGCAGAGGACTTGACCATCGATGACGTAAAGCCTGACTTCGACTTTAACGACGTGGTGTTTAAGGTTACACAGTACAAGAGCGGCGCAAAGAGCGGCCAGGTATGGGTGACTCTTCTTGCAGCTGGAGGTACGCTGCATCTTACTGTCGACGGTCACGAGGTGCACGAGGAGTTTGCTAATGCTAATCCTGATAAGACAATCCTCGTAACGACGATGATCAATACAGCTAAAAATGGTCACACAGCCTACAAGACAGCAAGTTTCCAGGTAACCAATCCTAGTGGCTCTAATATTCAGGATATTGCTTATAACATTCCTGTAGTTGTGACGAAATTCGGTAAGCTGATTCCATTGGAAGCTCCTACTGGTGGTGTTCCATCTAAGATTGCCGTGGATACTGACTTCTTGACAGATCCAGACATGGGTTGGTGCGACGAGCGTCAGGATATCGACGAAAAGTATAACGTGAAGGGTGAGCCACTGTTCAGTGGCTACGTAAGAGGTAAGCTTGACGACAACTGGTACACCTTAATTAAGACTAAAGGCAATTAATAAGACTTTTCATTAAAGTACTTAAATACTAATCCACGGGGGGCGTCTGCGCGAGCAGATGCCCTTTTTTGTGGATAATTCTTTGGCAGAGTCCGAAGAAAATCGTACCTTTGTCCCCTGTTATGGTACTAAATTACATTTGGATTGCATTTTTCATCATCGCATTCGTGATTGCGCTGGTGAAATTGGTGTTTCTGGGAGACTTCGAGGTGTTCCCGGCTATGATGGATTCTACGTTCTCGTCGTCGAAGACGGCCTTTGAGATATCTCTGGGCCTGACGGGTGTGTTGTCGCTCTGGCTCGGTATCATGAAGATCGGCGAGAAGGGTGGTATCGTCAACGTGCTGGCACGACTGCTGAGCCCCGTCTTCGTGAAGCTGTTCCCTGATATCCCCAAGGGGCACCCTGTGACGGGCTCCATCTTCATGAACATCGCTGCCAACATGCTGGGCTTGGACAATGCCGCAACACCCCTGGGCCTGAAAGCGATGGAACAGCTGCAGGAACTGAACACGAAGAAGGATACGGCCTCGAACCCGATGATCATGTTCCTGGTGCTGAACACCAGCGGACTGACGCTGATACCTATTTCTATAATGGTGTATCGCGCCCAGCTCGGAGCGGCACAGCCTACGGATATCTTCATCCCCATCCTGTTGGCCACCTTCTTCTCGACACTGGCAGGTGTCATCATCACAAGCCTCTACCAGAAGATCAACCTGCTGAACCGCACGATGCTGCTGACGCTGGGAGGTGCTGCGCTGCTCGTGGCGGCCATCATCTGGGGCTTCGGACAACTCGACTCCGTGCTGATGAACAAGGTGAGCACCTCTGCGGCCAACATCCTGCTGATGACAATCATCGTCGCCTTTATACTGGCTGGCGTCAGGAAGAAGGTCAACGTTTACGACGCCTTTATCGAGGGAGCGAAAGACGGTTTTTCGACGGCTGTGCGCATCATCCCCTATCTCGTCGCCATCCTCGTCGGAATCGGTGTCTTCCGTGCTTCCGGCGCGATGGACATGCTCATTGGCGGCATCGAGTGGACGGTGGCAGCCGTTGGCGGTGATACCGACTTCGTAGGTGCCCTGCCTACGGCTCTGATGAAGCCCCTTTCTGGCAGCGGTGCACGGGGTATGATGGTGGATGCGATGACAACCTACGGTGCCGACTCGTTCATCGGCCGTCTGAGCTGTATCTTCCAGGGCTCGACGGATACCACGTTCTACATCCTGGCCGTCTATTTCGGCAGTGTTGGCATCGTGAAGACGCGCCACGCTGTAACCTGCGGTCTTCTTGCCGATCTCGCCGGTGTCATCGCTGCAATCGCAATCGCGTACTTATTCTTCGGGTAGACTATGGCAAATCTGAAATCACTCTTCAAAGATACGGCAATCTACGGGCTATCGAGCATCGTAGGCAGGTTCCTGAACTATCTGATGGTGCCGCTATACACCTATACGCTCAAGAGCTGCGCCGACTATGGCATCTACAATGATATCTATGCGCAGACCGCCCTGCTGATGGTTTTGCTGACATTCGGCATGGAGACCACCTTCTTCCGCTTTATGAATAAGGAAGAGGGCGACAAGATGCGGATATACAGCACAGCCCTGATCATGGTGGGCAGCGTCTGCCTGACGTTCGCGGCATTGGTGCTGCTGTTTATCGACCCCATTGCCACAGCACTCGACTATCCCAACCATAAATGGTATGTGGGTATGATGTTCGTCACGGTGGCGCAAGATGCGTTCCAAGCCATTCCCTTTGCCTATCTGCGCTATAAGCATCAGCCGTTTAAGTTTGCCGGACTGAAGCTGCTGTTCATCTTCATGAGTGTAAGCCTGAATGTCGTGGCCTATTGGCTCATGCCGAAGATCGATCCGCAATGGGAAATCCACATCGGCTATGCCTTTGCCATCAATCTGACTTGTACGACCATCATTTCGCTCTGTCTCATCAGCGAACTGATTGGGTTCAGATGGCAGTTCGACAAGCAGAAATGCCAGGAGATGCTGCGTTATTCGTGGCCGCTGCTGGTGTTGGGTATCGCAGGCATCCTGAATCAGGTAGCAGGACAGATCCTGCTGCCACGTATACTGGATGCAGAAGACGGCCGAAACCAGCTGGGCATCTATGGCGCCTGCATCAAGATTGCGATGATCATGGCACTCATCACCCAGGCTTTCCGCTTTGCCTACGAGCCTATCGTATTCGGCTCCGCGAAGGACAAGAACAGCAAGGAGCTGTATGCCAAGTCGATGAAGTTCTTCATCATCTTCACCCTGCTGGCATTCCTCTTTGTGATGGGGTATATCGACATCTTCAAATACCTCGTCGGAGAGAAATTCCGAGAGGGACTGGGCATCATACCCATCGTGATGATGGCCGAGATATTCATGGGCATCTATTTCAACCTATCGTTCTGGTATAAGCTCATCGACAAGACCATCTATGGCGCCTGGTTCTCGCTGGCGGGCTGTGCGGTGCTCTTTGCCGTGAACATCATCTTTATCCCTAAGATAGGCTATTGGGCCTGTGCCTGGGGCGGACTCGCCGGCTATGGTACAGCCATGATACTGAGCTATTTCGTAGGCCAGAGGAAGAATCCTATCCCCTATCCCATCAAGAGCATCACGATTTACTTCATCGCTGCAATGGCCTTATTCGGCATGATGAAATGGTTCGAGAGAAATACGGACTGGCCAACATGGGTTTTGCTCCTCATTAATACATGCCTCATCTGTGGCTTTATATTCAGGATCATCAAGACCGACATGCCGCTCAGTTCCCTGCCGGTTATCGGAAAGAAATTCAAAAAATAACTAGATATGAAAAAACTGATTTTAACGTTATTCGCTATTTGCGCCCTGACGACAGCTAAGGCTGACGAGGGTATGTGGACACTTTACAACCTGCCCAATGCCGTCTACGAGACGATGAAGCAGGAGAACTACGAGCTGCCTTACGGTGCCCTGTATCAGGGCGAGGATGCCATCAAGAACTGCGTGGTGAACTTCGGCGGCTACTGCTCGGGTGTGGTGGTATCGCCCGACGGACTGGTGTTTACCAATCACCACTGCGGCTTCGAGGCCATCCGCTCGCACTCTACCGTTGAGCACGACTATATGCTGAACGGCTTCGTGTCGAACAGCTACGAGGAAGAGTTGCCCAACGAAGATCTCTTCGTGAGCTTCATGGTGGAGCAGAAGGATATCACGGCGTATATGGATTCGCTCGGCATCAATCAGATTGCAGAGGAGAAGCGCCGTCAATTCGTCGATTCCGTTGAGAACGTGATGCTTAAGGAGATCGAGGCCAAGGACTCTACCCTGCGCATTGAGATCAAGCCTTTCTACGAGGGTAACCAGTTCTTCCTGACGACCTATCGCGACTATAAGGACGTTCGCCTGGTGTTCGCCCTGCCCAAATCAATGGGTAAGTTTGGCGGTGAGACAGACAACTGGATGTGGCCTCGCCAGACCTGCGACTTCTCTGTGTTCCGTATCTATGTAGACCCCAAGACGGGCGGTCCTGCCAAGTATTCAAAGGATAACGTGCCGATGAAACCGAAGAAATGGGCACCTGTTTCGCTGCAGGGCTATGTGCCGGGATCATTCTCAATGACCATCGGCTATCCCGGCAGCACGAGCCGTTATCTCTCCAGCTATGGCATCAAGGAGCGTCGCGATGCAGAGAACGAGCCCCGCTACAAGACCCGTGAGGTGAAGCAGGACATCATGATCCGCCATATGAGGGCTGACGAGGCTGTCCGTATCAAGTACGACTCAAAGTATGCCCAGAGCTCGAACTACTGGAAAAACTCCATCGGCATGAACAAATGTATCGACAGTATCGGCCTGATTCAGCAGAAGGCAGCCTACGAGGCAAAGATCCGCCAATGGCAGGACTCTACGGGATACCTGGTTGGCAAGCTCGACTTCGACAAGCTGGAGCGATTCTATGCCAAGCAGTTTAATGCCGTGAAGGCGTTCACTTACTTCTCCGAAACCTTCGGCAGTCGCAGTGCCGATGAATTGACCAGACGTGCCTATCGTTCACATAATGGTTCCATCGTCAAGGGAGACAAGGACAAGCCCAAGAAGCAGTACATCGAGTTCAAGGACAACAGCGACGAGTGGGACGAGGCTACCGATAAGGAGATTATGGCTGCTGCCATGAAGTTCTATCGTGAGCAGGTAGAAGAGAAGTATCTGCCCGACTTCTATCAGGTGGTGGACCGCGACTTTGGCGGGGATTATCAGAAATATATCAACTATCTCTTCAAGAAGTCGAAGCTGATGAAGAACGGCAAGAAGATCTATATCAACAAGAAGAGCTTCATGAAGGATCCTGGTGTCGCCTATGGCTTCAGTCTCAACAACACCTTGCAAATGCTCGCTGAGGAGGCGTCCGCAGTTTACGATTCCGTCGCTATCCAGGAGCGCTATCTCTGTGCCGCCAAACTGAGGATGGAGGAAGACATGCCTAACTACAGCGATGCGAACTTCACCATGCGACTGAGCTATGGTCAGGTGGGTGAGTATCTGCTGGCAGGACAGCCTTCCGGCTACTATACCGAAGCCAGCAGCATCGTAGAGAAGATGGTGAAGGGCGAGAATGGTGTCATCGACTATGAGGCCGAGCCTATCATGAAGGAACTGCTCTCAAAGAAGGACTTCGGCAAGTATACTGACAAGACGACTGGTAAGTTGCACCTCTGCTTCCTCTCGAACAATGATATCACGGGTGGTAACTCTGGTTCTCCGATGTTCAACGGCAAGGGTGAGCTCATCGGTCTGGCCTTCGACGGCAACTGGGATTCCCTCTCGTCAGACATCTTCTTCGACAAGCAGCTGGCCCGCTGTATCGGTGTGGATATCCGCTATGTGCTCTATATGATGGAGAGCTGGGGCAAAGCCGATCGCCTGATCAAAGAAATCGGAGCTAAGTAAAGGCTAAATGGCTCCTATCAGACGGCTGATTTCTTCAATGGAATCAGCCGTTTTGATATATTGCCGCCAGTCGCCACGAATCATCCCCTTTGCCTTTAGGTCGTCGAGCAGGGCAATGAGCGCGTCCCAGAAACCTTTCATATTGTAAAGGATGACAGGTTTTTGATGATACCCTATCGTGGCAGAAGCTGCCACCGTAAACACCTCGTCGAGGGTGCCGATGCCACCAGGCAGGGCGATGAACACGTCGCTCTGGTCCATCATCAGTTGTTTACGGTCTGTGAGGTTATCACATGGAATCTCAATTTCCACATAGTCGCTGATACGACCCGATTTCTCGACGATGGTGGGAATGACACCGATTGTACGTCCGCCGTTCTCCTTGGCGGCTTTAGCTACACACTCCATCAGTCCTTGGTTCACACCGCCATAGACTATCGTATGACCATTCTCAGCAGCCCACTTCCCCAGCGCTTCCGTCATCGTGAAGAACTCAGGATCTATCTGCTGATTTGCCGAACAAAATATACATATCTTCATAACTGCTGCAAAGATACGAATTTTTTTTGTATCTTTGCACCCAAGATGAAGAGTTTTGAAGAATTAGGTGTAAGCGAAGATATTCGTAAAGCCATTGAAGAGTTGGGATTTGTGCAGCCGATGCCTGTACAAGAGGCAGTGATTCCGTATCTGTTAGGCAACGAGAACGATGTGATTGCTCTGGCCCAGACGGGAACGGGTAAGACGGCTGCCTTCGGTATCCCCTTGTTGGAACGGATCGACACTTCCCGTCGTGAGCCCCAGGCATTGGTACTCTCACCAACCCGTGAGCTCTGTCTGCAGATAACTGACGACCTGCGCGACTTTGCCAAATATATGGATGGCATACACGTAGAGGCCGTCTATGGCGGTGCTGCCATTGAACCTCAGATGAGAGCCCTGAAGAAGGGCGTTGAGATTATTGTGGCTACGCCTGGTCGATTGGTGGATCTGATGCATCGTGGTTTTGCACACTTAGAGAACGTATCGAACATTGTACTAGACGAGGCCGACGAGATGTTGAATATGGGTTTCTCGGATAGTATCAACGAGATATTCGAGTCGCTCCCAGCAGATCATCACACACTGATGTTCTCTGCCACGATGAGTAAGGAAGTGGAGCGTGTGGCCAAGAAATACCTGAACAACTATCAGGAGATTGTGGTGGGCAGCCGTAATGAGGGTGCAGAGAACGTGAACCACATCTATTATCTAGTGAACGCCAAGGACAAGTATCTCGCCCTGAAACGCATCGTAGACTACTATCCGCGCATCTTCGCCATTATCTTCTGTCGCACGAAGATCGAGACGCAGGAGATTGCCGACAAACTCATCAAAGACGGTTATAATGCCGAATCGCTGCACGGCGACCTGAGTCAGCAGCAGCGCGACCTGACGATGCAGAAGTTCCGTAACCACCTGACGCAGTTGCTAGTGGCTACTGATGTAGCGGCACGCGGACTGGATGTAGATGATCTGACGCATGTCATCAACTTCGGACTGCCTGATGATATCGAGAACTATACCCATCGCTCCGGCCGTACTGGTCGTGCTGGCAAGAAGGGTACGTCGATCTCCATCGTGCATAGTCGCGAGAAGTTCAAGATTCGCAATATCGAGAAAGAGATTGGCAAGGAGTTTGTGAAGGCCGAGATTCCTTCGGCTGAGGAAATCTGCAAGAAGCAGCTCTATAAGGTGATGGATCAGATTGTGAAGACCGATGTCGACGACGAGGAGATTGCCCCCTTCATGCAGGATATCAACCGCTACTTTGAGTATATCGACAAGGATGAGCTCATCAAGAAGATAGTGTCATTAGAGTTCGGTAAGTTCCTGGCCTACTATGCCGAAGCGCCTGAGATTGAGGCTGTCGTACCTGACAAGAAGGAGAAGAAACCCCAAAGCGACAAGCAGAAACTGCAGAATAAGGCACAGAAAGGCTATCGCCGCCTGTTTATCAACCTTGGTAAGCGCGACGGTTTCTATCCAGGCGAACTGATGCAGACGCTGAATCGCTTTGTTGGAGGACGTCAGGAGGTGGGACATATCGACCTGCTGGATACCATCTCCTATTTCGAGGTGCCCGAGAAGGATGCCAAGAAGGTGATGATTCAGCTGACAGGTATCAGACATAAGGGCAGAACCGTGCGCTGTAATGATGCGGATGAAGGTGGGAAGCCATCTGAAGGCAAATCAGCAAAGTCAGCATCCAAGCCCAAACACCAGAAAAAGGACGACTGGCGCTCATTGATGCGCTCGGAAGAGGCTCGCTCGAAGGGCAAGAAGAAATCATCGAAGGAACTGCGAGGTGACGAGCCAGATTTCAGCGAAGAAGGCTGGGCAATGCGCAAGCCCCGCAAAAAGAAGAAATAAAGAAAAAGCCCCGCGATTTGCGAGGCTTTTTCATTATTTCAGCAGGCTATCAGCCAACTGCTCCAACTGTGCCTCATCGGCAGCCTTCATGCGAGAGCGGATGGTGACCATCGGCTCTACAATCTCGCAGTCCTTCAGCCCCTCTATCATCGAGCGCATCACCTTTCCTGCCGTTGGCATCCAACTGCCGTTCTCGACGATACCGAAGCGACGCTTCTGATAATTCTTGATCTGCAGGTGATAGAGGAAGTCGTGCATAACCGGGAACACGCCAGCGTCATAGCTCGATGCAGCCACCACGACGGTAGGATAGCGGAAAGCGTCCTCGATGACCTCAGCCATATCGTCGCGACTCAGATCGCTCACCACCACCTTCTTGGCGCCCTTCTCACGGAGTATCTCGCCCAGACGCTCGGCAGCAGCAGCCGTTCCACCGTGAATGCTGGCATAGGCGATGAGTATGCCCTCACTCTCGGGCTCGTACTTGCTCCAAATATCATAGAGTCTCACAGCCTTAGCCAATGCCTCGCCTTTCAGCACAGGACCATGCAGCGGACAGATGGTCTGAACATCGATCGCAGCCATCTTTTTCACCACACTCTGCACCTGCGTACCATACTTGCCGCAGATATTGAAATAGTAACGGCGAGCCTCGCAAGCCCAATCACCTATCTCGTTCACCAACGCACCAAATTTACCGAATCCATCAGCCGAGAACAGCACCTTATCCAAACTGTCGTAGCTCATAATGACCTCCGGCCAATGCACCATCGGTGCTGAGATGAATTGCAGCGTGTGCTGGCCCAGCTTGAGCGTATCGCCCTCTTTGACCGTGATGACGCGCCCTTCGAAGTTGAGACCTTCGAAGAAGTTGGGCAGCATTTTCACAGCCTGGGCACTGCAAACGAGCTGCAGATGAGGGTAAGTCTCGAGCATCTCAGCGATGAGCGCAGCATGGTCGGGCTCCATGTGGTGAGCCACCAGATAATCCGGTTGACGACCATTGAGTGCGGCCTTCAGGTTTGCCTTCCACGCTTCGCCCTTACGACGATCGGCAGTATCCATTACCGCAATCTTCTCATCGTCAATGAGATAGGAATTATAACTCATGCCTTCAGGCACTACATACTGACTCTCAAACAGATCGATGTCAAGATCATCAACACCGATGTACTTAATCGTATCACTTATCATATTCATAGTTTTACTTTCTCTTTGATTGCTCTACACTTGATCAGCCCAAGAACTCGCGCCTCTTCTGATCAGCAAACTCCATGTCGATGCTGTTGTGAATGCTCTTGCACACATTGGCAGAGAACTGCTGGGCTTGCTCGACAATCTGATCCCATTGCTGTTCACTGAGTCCTGCCTCCAACATCTCACGCGTAATACCATATTTTATCAGGCCATAGACAAAACCCGCATTGAAGTTATCACCGGCACCAATGGTACTGACGGTTTCCGTCTGCAAAACAGGATACTGCTTACCAAGACCGCCAACAGAACGGATTTCCACCGGCTTGGCTCCCTGGGTATAGACAAAATTCTTGCAATAGAAAGAAATCTCAGCACGATAGACCGAATCGGCATCTTGCTTTTTGAACATCACCTCGAAGTCTTCCTTGCTGCCTCGCACAATATCGGCAAACTCAAGGTTCTCAAGGATATTGGGGCGCACCTTCATCACCTCGTTCAGATGAGAAGAGCGGAAGTTCACGTCGTAATAGAGTATCGCCCCACGCTGATGCGCATATTCCAGAAAACTGTACACTTGAGGACGAATCACCGGATTCACCGCATAGAAAGAGCCATACATCACGATATCGTCAGGCTGGATTTCAGGAAGTACAAGATCGATCTTGTCGTGAGGATGATCCTTATAGAAGATGTATTCGGCATCATTCTGTTCATTCAGGAAGGCTAACGAGATGGGCGACTTAGACTCGGGATAGACGCAAATGTTGCTGGCATCGACATGATTGTCTTCCAGGAATTTGATGATTGTCTTACCCACCCGGTCGTTGCCCGTCTCACTGATAAAGGCTGTGTCCAAACCAGCACGCCCCAGAGAGATGAGGCCATTAAACATTGAACCTCCTGGCACAGCCCCAATAGGTGTGTCGTTCTTGAAAATGATGTCGAGAATCGTCTCGCCAATACCAATTACTTTTCGCATAATCATTTAGTTATCGGTGCAAAGATACTCAAAATCATTCAATTTATCACGAAAACTCCAAAAATAATTGTAACTTTGCAGCAGAAATGACAAAATATAACACATATACCTTCGAAAACGGTCTCCGCATCATTCATCTGCCCTCCGACTCACAAGTGGTCTACTGCGGTTATGAGATAGCTGCAGGCACCCGTGACGAAAGGCTTGGGGAAGAGGAAGGGCTGGCGCATTTCTGTGAGCACATGACCTTCAAGGGCACTGAGCGTCGCAACGCCCTGCAGATTATCAACGCCATAGAAGGACTGGGCGGTGAACTCAATGCATTCACCAATAAGGAAGATACCGTCTACTACGCAGCCATCACCAAGGATCATTTCCTACAGGCTGTCGATGTGCTTACCGACATTGTCTTCCACAGTCAGTATCCCCAGCATGAGATCGAGAAAGAGGTTGAGGTTATCTGCGATGAAATCGAGAGTTATAACGACTCCCCAGCAGAACTCATCTACGACGAGTTTGAGAATATCCTCTTCGCCGGGCACCCTCTCGGACACAATATCCTAGGCAAAGCAGACCAGTTGAGACGCTATACAACGGAAGATGCCCTGCGCTTCACCCAACGGAACTACCGGCCTGAAAAGATGGTCTTCTTCGTCTACGGCGACATCGACTTCAACAGGCTGATAAAGCGGCTGAACAGTATCTGTCCTTCAGGAAAGGATGAAGCAAAGAATCAGGGAGACTGGTCCATGACTGCTCATTCAGAGCAAATCCCACAACCTGTCCCCCTGATTCCCCAGTCTGGCGGACAGATTTTCACCCATTCCATCGGCTCTCATCAGGCTCATGTGATGATCGGCACACGAGCCTACTGCTACAACGACCCAAGGCGAATGGCACTCTACCTGCTTAATAACATATTAGGTGGTCCTGGTATGAATGCCCGTCTGAACCTCTCGTTGCGCGAACGTCATGGATTGGTCTATACGGTTGAGAGTTCCATGGTCAGCTATGGTGATACCGGTGCCTGGAGCGTGTATTTCGGATGTGACCATCACGATATACGAAGATGCTGCCATCTGGTTCGGAAAGAGTTGGACCGTATCATGAAGAAGCCCCTCAGCAACAGCCAGCTCACCATTGCCAAACGGCAGTTGAAAGGACAACTCGCCATTGCCTGTGACAACAGAGAACAGTTTGCCCTCGACTTCGGCAGAAGCTATCTCCATCATGGTCATGAACGTGATCTCGACAAACTGATGCAACGCATCGATGCCGTGACAGCAGAGGACATACAAAAAGTAGCAAACGAATTGTTTGCCACAGACAACCTCACCACGCTGATCTTTGAATAGGAGCCGTCACACTGCCTTACTCAGATAGGCACGGACAACCTTGCGGGCTGTGCCCAGACGGTATTCTACAGATTTGTAGCCCTCGCCCAACTGGCGAGAGATCTCGCTGACCTTCATGCCGTCATAGATATGCATCCGATAAACCTCGCGGCAATTCTCCGGCACTCGGGCCAGTCCACGCTCTAGCCGTTCTACAATCTCATGGACAGAAAACACCGATTCCATCGATGTCTCTTCACTACAAACGCCCTTAACATAGTGCTCATACTGTTCATAGACAGCATGGCTGCGATAGTAGTCATTAATCAAGTTGCGAAGGATGGTATAGACTAATGCCGGCAAGGTGACTTCGGACAACAGTTTGTCTGTCGTCAATAACTTAAGGAAGACATCCTGAACGATGTCCTTGGCTAAATCGTTATCGCAGAGACGGCTGCTGGCATACGCCAGCAGCTCTCCACGATGAGCAATATAATAGTTGGTTAAAAGTTGATGCTTATTCATTCACAACCTTGATGTTTCACATCGAGCTTGTTCACGTTCGAAAATGCAAGCAAGCTTTCACTTTACTCACTCATTCACAACCTTCTGGATGGTTCCGTCCTCGTTGTAGAACAGACGCTGCACCTTCAGCGAGCGCAGATGAGTGACATCATTTGAGGGCACGCAGTCATGATAGAACAGGAACCACTCACCCTTGAACTCTACAATGCTGTGATGGGTCGTCCAGCCTACAACAGGATCGAGGATCACGCCCTGATAGGTGAACGGTCCGTAAGGATTGTCGCCGATGGCATAGCAGAGGAAATGACTGTCGCCAGTAGAATAGCTGAAATAGTACTTGCCATTATACTTATGCATCCATGAAGCCTCGAAGAAGCGATGGGGATCGCCGGCCTTCAGGGGTTCGCCGTTCTTATCAACTACCAGTACGCTGTGAGGAGCCTCAGCAAACTGCTTGACGTCATCACTCAGACGAACCACGAAGCTAGACAGGGCGGGTACATCAGCAGGAGCAAAGAGCTGGGTCTTCTTGTCAGCAGCAGGACCGAGGTCGACGCCACCTTCCTTCACCAGTTTCTCAGGAGCCTGATACCACTGTAACTGTCCACCCCAGAGACCGCCGAAATAGCAGTAGATCTGTCCGTCGTCATCCTTGAAGACGCTGGGGTCGATACTCATGGAACCACGGATAGGCTGGTCTTCGGGTACGAATGGACCCTCAGGCGTATCGCTGACAGCCACACCAAGGTGGAATACACCATTATAATCCTTAGCCGAGAAGATGAGGTAATACTTGCCGTCTTTCTCCACGACATCATTATCCCACATCTGCTTCTCAGCCCACTTCACCTGCTCCACATCAAGGATCTTGCCGTGATCGGTGACCTCACCATTCACCACATCATCCATGGAAATCACATGGTAATCCTTCATCTGGAAGTGACCGCCGTCGTCATCGAAAGCAGCACCAGCCTCCCAGTCATGAGAAGGATAGACATAAAGGCGTCCGTTAAACACATTGGCAGAAGGATCTGCATAATAATCACTCGGGAATAAGTAACGAGGTAGTTTTGCCATAATTAAATTTATAATTTAGTAAGTTCATTCTGCATTTCACGGGCGTTTCTGCGACGTGCAGCAAGTTCCGCCTGCATATGCTCATTATACTCTTTAGTAATCGGATAGAAGTGTAAGGCCAGGACACCCACAGCAAACAGGAATGCCGGTACAATACTCGACACAAGGCGGATACCCTCCATCGCACTCTCATTCTGGACAGACACATTGCCGGAAACATAGCCAAACATGGAAATGAGAATACCTGCAATGGCACCGCCAAGACCCAAACCGACCTTCAGGGCCAGAACAATGCCAGAGAAGCAGAAGCCCGTAGCACGACGGTGGTTCTCATATTCTATATGATCGGCCACATCGGCAATGATTGCCCAAAGCAACGGAACCGTCGGTGCATAGGCCAGAGAGCGCAGGATAGTCAGGACAAATATCAGACTCACATCCGTCGGTGAGGGGATATAGAACATGGCAGTAAAGAATGCCGTCAACGACAGACAGATCATAAAGACCTTCTTCTTGCCATACTTATTCGCCAGATAACGCGACAGGCAAATGACGCCTAGGAACTGGACGATGGCACCCGACATATTGAAGGCAGAGAAACCAATGGAATAGGCTTCATCCTGATCCACATCCATACCAAAGGCCCTAAGGAAATGGCAGAGCGACTGCTCGTCGACATTATACTGGAAATAGAAGTTAATGGCAGAACCCCACATGGCCAACGTGATAAAAAGTACGAATGTCAGCAATGCTATAGAGTTCCACGACACATCAGATACCGTATCCTTTATGTCGGCCTTGATATTCTTCCGCTGGTTCACTGGGGGCTGGATGCGCTCCCTCGACACCACAAAAGTGATGATAAAGAATACAAAAGCTACGACAGCAAACAGGCCGATGGTACATAACCAGCCATGTTGCTGATTACCTTTGCCAAAATGATCGACCAACGGCAGCGTAAGACCCTGCACCACAAACTGGGCAATGGTGACCACGATGAAACGGATAGTTGTGATGCTCGTACGCTCCCGGATGTCACTGGTCATCACACCGCCTAAAGAGGTATAAGGTATATTATTAAAGGAATAGATGGTCATCAGGAGAATATAAGAGATGGTTGCATAGGTAGCCACCATACCCTTTTCCTCTATTCCTGGATTATAATAAGCCAGAACATAAAACACACAGAAGGGCACGGCAGTCCACAACACCCAGGGACGGAACTTTCCCCAACGTGTGCTTGTGCGATCAGCCAGAAGACCGACAGTAGGATCGACAATAATTTCAGCGAAACTGGCAATCATCAATATGCTTCCTGCCACAGCCCCATCCAGACCGAAAACGTCTGTATAGAACTTCAGCTGGAACATCATCATCATCTGGAATACGAGATTAGCACCGGCGTCTCCCAAAGAGTAGCCTAACTTCTCGCCCAATGACACCTTCTGTGAAGCGTTACTTTTCATCTCGAAATCAATACCATAATTCCTGCATCCGTGCAGTAATATTTATCTGTTTGCAAAGGTAGTAAATAATTAATCATTCAACATTACAATATGTTACAGAAGTTTTTTCAAATGTTTCATTAGCCAAGAAAAATACAATTTTGGGCGATTTCAACGGAGATTTTTCGTATATTTGCAACATCAAAACAACATTTATGAAAAAAATTCTGCTCTTAGCTGTCACACTACTGACCGTCTCTCTCGCAGATGCAGAGATCAGTCTGCCACAGTTATTCCAGTCTGGGATGGTACTCCAGCGAGGAAAGCTGATCCCGATTTGGGGAAAGGCAGCACCAGGAGAACTGGTCACGGTCCGCTTTAACAAGAAACAATATGCCACGACTGCCGACGCTCATGGCAGTTGGCGCATCAACCTGCCAAAGATGAAGGCTGGCGGTCCCTATACGCTGACGGTTGGCAACCATGTGCTTACCAATATCCTTGTCGGCGACCTGTGGCTGCTCTCAGGCCAATCCAACATCGATGTGACCATCGAACGTGTCTATCCTCAATATCCACAGGAGATCGATTCCTACGAGAACAACGACGTCCGTCTGTTCCGTGTGCAGAACGAGACCGACGTTCACGGGGTAAGAGACGACATCAAACCTACATCCATCAACTGGAAACCCCTGAACAAAGAGAATGCCTGGCTCTTCTCGGCAGTAGGCTATTTCCTTGGCAAGCGGATGCAGGAAAAGACAAACGTGCCACAGGGCATCATCGTCAACAGCTGGGGCGGTACTCCCATTGAGGCCTGGATCTCGAAAGACTCGCTTGAGCGCGACTATCCCATGCTGGTGAAACGTGCACAGTTCTTCCAGAGCGACGATTACGTGAAGTCACAGTCGCAAACCAACATGCAGGCAGACCGCCAGTGGCAGAAAATGCTACAGGAGAGCGATGCCGGCATCCTGCAGAACTGGGCTGCACCAGACTGCGACGATGCCAATTGGCAAAGCATCAATCAGAACGACTGGAGTTGGCGTGGCTGTGGTAGTGTATGGCTGCGGCAACATATAATAATAAATAAGGAACACGCGGGAAAGCCAGCTCGCCTGCTCCTCGGCACCCTCTTCGATCAAGACATCACTTATCTGAATGGAAAGGAGATTGGACATACCTACTATCAGTATCCCCCACGCCGTTACGACATTCCTGAGGGATTGCTCAAAGAGGGCGACAACGTGATAGCCGTCCGTTTCATCAACAAATACGGGGCAGTGCACTTCATTCCCGAAAAGCCCTACATGCTCTGCTTCGGCGATGACCGCTGTTCACAGAACCCCATGCCGAAAGACGTCATACCCCTTGCCCCGACATGGAAGGTGAACGTTGGCACAGAGTTGCCCAATTGTCCCAGTGGCGATGTGTCATTGCAGAATATCCCCACCACGCTTTACAATGCCGTACTTCATCCACTTGCACCATACGCCATCAATGGTGTCGTCTGGTATCAGGGAGAGTCGAACACCGGCAGTCCTGCCCCCTATGCTGACTATCTGAAGAAACTGATGGGCTGTTGGCGCGACCGCTGGCAGGATCCGAAGATGCCTTTCGTCATCGTGCAGCTGGCCAATTATGATGGTCGCCAGCAATCCGGTTTCCCAAGACCTATCACCCCACAGACAGCACCGATGAATAGCGGTTGGGCCCAGCTTCGCGAGGCACAGCGTACAGCAGCAAAGGCCGATCCAAGGGCAGAGCTGGCCGTCATCAACGACCTAGGCGAGACTGTCGACATCCATCCGCTCCGTAAAAAGGAGGTTGCCGAGCGTGTGGCACTCTGCTTCGATCGTCTTATATATAATAATAAGGTGAACCTTGCCCCAGAAGTCATCGCCGCCGAGGTGCAGGAGGGGAAGATCATCCTTACCCTTGACCAGCCGATACAGGCAGGCGACCTTTATGAGTTTGAGGCAGCCGCTGCTGATGGTGACAAGGTCTTCCAGAACGTGAAAGCCACAGCAGAAGACAACCGTATCACGCTGATTCTGCCTGAAGGCTTCCATCCGATGAGCACCGTCTATGCCGTGCGCTATGCCTGGAAGGATAACCCCGCTACGGCAAATGTCCGCTCACTCACAGGACTGCCCATGTCATCCTTTGAAATGAAAGTAAACAAATAAACAATAACTATTATGTCAACAACAAACGAATCCAAAGGCTTTTACAAGCTCTCCTGGCTCCAGCGCATCGGCTTCGGTTCCGGTGACCTGGCGCAGAACCTGATTTTCCAGACAACATGTATGTATCTGCTGTTCTTCTACACCGACATCTACGGACTCGATGCCGTTGATGTATCCGTGATGTTTACAGTAGGTAATGTGCTTAACGTGATCTGGGACCCTATCGTAGGTGCCATGATCGACAAGAATAATCCCAAATTGGGCAAATACCGTGCATACCTCGTGTTTGTAGGTATCCCCCTGACAGGTTTTGCCATCCTCTGCTTCTGGAACGGCTTCGCACCGTCGCTGCTCTATGCCTACGTCACCTACATTGCCATGACGCTGCTCTACACGTTCATCAACGTGCCTTACGGTGCCCTGAACTCCTCACTCACCCGTGATACCGACGAGATCACCATCCTGACCTCAGTCCGTATGTTCATGGCTAACTGTGGTGGTCTGGCTGTAGGTTCTGGTCTGCCGCTGCTGATTGCCTACTTCACCGACCAGGAAGCTGAGGGACTGCCAAAGGATCCTACTGCATGGTTTACGACGATGACCATCTACGGACTGGTTGGTCTGGCTTTGCTGCTTTTCTGCTTCACCCAGTGTAAGGAGCGTGTGGTGATGGATGCCAGCGAGGCAGCCAACGTGAAGATCAGCGACCTCTGGATGGAGTTCTTCCACAACCGTCCCTTGCGCGTCATCGCCTTCTTCTTCATCACCGCTTTCGCCATGATGTCGATCGGTAATGCCGCTGGTGCCTACTTCATCAACAGCAATATGCACGGTTCTCCTGACCAGTTGTCCATCTTTATGGGACTCGGCTCTGCACCGTCGTTCATCTTCATGCCACTCGTGCCGATGATCAAGAAGATGGTGGGTAAGAAGAATATGTTCTACATCTTCCTCTCAATCGCCATCATCGGTATGGCCTTCCTCTATATGGTAGCCAAGATGGAGAACCCCAGCATGGGACTCGTCTATGTGGCTCAGTTCGTGAAGTCAACAGGTGTTATCGTGGCAACAGGTTACATGTGGGCACTGGTGCCTGAGGTCATCTCCTATGGTGAGTATGTCAGCGGCAAGCGTATTGCCGGCATCGTCAACGCCCTGACGGGTATCTTCTTCAAGGCCGGTATGACGCTGGGCAGCATCGTTGCTCCTGCCATCCTCGCCTATGTATCCTACAATCCCGATAGCATTCAGCAGTCGCCTGTGGCTGAGGAGGGTATCCTGTGGCTCGTCTGCGTCATCCCCGCTGCCCTGCTGTTGCTCGCCATGTTCATCATCTCGAAGTATGAACTCACCGACGAGGTTATCGACGACATCAACAAGAAGATTGAGGCCCGCGCCAAGGAATAACAGACGCGTCATTATAAAATAAAAACTCACGGAATGATTTGTTCCGTGAGTTTTTCTTTTATGCCAATCCCGTCTTACAGCTGATACTGTAGCATGACCATCGAGTAGGGAGCTACATCGAGGGTGAACTTCTGCTGTGGTGTTATCATTTCTGTTTTAGGAGCAATGGGCTGCTTCTCGAAGTTGTTCTCGTCGTAAGGATTGCCGGCAAGCACAGTCTTCTTTCCTTCTTTCGTCAGTTGGAAGCGCCCGAGGTTCACGTTGGCAAACTTCACCTGACTGGTGGCATTCACCACCTTCACGAAGAGCTGACGTGTCTTGGTGTTCAGGATCACGCTCTGGCCATAGTGCACATTCTCCATGGGCTGGATGACATTGGCGGCATCACCCTGGAATTTCACGCAGTCGCCATAATAATAGTTGCCTGAGGACTGTCCGAACATCTGCTGCACGTAGTAGCTGCAGGTCAGGAACGGACGCTCGTTGTCGTAGTAGATGAGGTCGGGATTCCACTGGGTACCATCCTTACGGGCAAAGAGCGGAGCGTAAGAGGTCATGGTGACCACATCGGCATTGCGCTCTACATGGAGCAGATAAAGACCTTCGGCAAGAGCGTCGATGAGTTTCTTGTCCTTGGCAGCATACTCACCTAGATAGACCTTGGTCTTCTTGTTGCGCGGGTAATTGTCGTACTGACGCTTGTTCAGGAAGAAGTCATTGGGCTCATAATAGTGCTCGTCGAGGATAGGCATACCCAACTCGTCGGCGAGTTTCCAGCCTGCCTCATAGTCGGGATTCCCGGCATGAGAACCAGGACCGGCAGTACCCACGATGACAATCTCAGGATGAGCCTTCGTCACACGTTCATAGATATACTTGAAGCGCTCGATAAACTCGGGAGAGATCTTCTCCTCGTTACCGATACCGAGGTACTTCAGGTTGAAGGGCTTCGGATGTCCCTGGTCTGCACGCATCTTTGCCCACTTATTCTTGGCTGGATCGCCATTAGCCCACTCGATGAGGTCGATAGCCTCAGCTACCCACTCGTCCATCTCGGACATAGGCACCACATCCTGAGCCTGGGTAGGCCACATATTCCAACCACCATTGGCACCCTGACAGCTTACGCCACTGGGCAGAATGGGTACAGGCTCCATACCGAGATCCTCGCAGAACTGGAAGTACTCATAGTAGCCAAGGGCACAACTCTGGTGATAACCCCAGGTGTTCTTCAGCTGGCGGCGTGTCTCCTTCGGACCGATGGTGGTCTTCCAGCGATAGGTATTCCAGAAGCCGTCGCCACCGCCATGAACCACGCAACCGCCAGGGAAGCGCAGGAACTTAGGCTGGAGATCGGCCAGCGCCTGGGCCAGATCCTTACGCAGACCGTGGCCCATATATGTATCCTCGGGCATCAGCGATACCACGTCGATATCCATATCGCCTGTGTTCAAGACCAAGATCTGGAGCGAAGCCTTCTGACAAGTAGATTCAGGCGTGAGCACAGCCTCATACTTCTTCCAGTTGTTGTCGTTCACGTCGATGACAGCCTCTGCCAACAGCTTCGGTTCCCTGGGAGGCCATCCCTGCGGCTGCTCAACGAGGGCGACACGCACCTTTTTGGCACCACCGTCCACATTACGCATAAAAGCCGAGAAGTCATACTTCTCACCAGCCTTCACAGAGATACCGTCGAAACCGTCGTTCTGCAGTCCGAAGCCCTTCCAGCCTTTATAGTCGAAGTACTCCTTGACACGCTCGGTGTGAAGACGCATGTAGGTAGCATTGTTAGGATGAACGGGATTCTCCGAACAGACCAGCAGATTACCCAATGAGTGACCTGGGCGTATCATCTTCCACGCTGTGCCAGGTCCCCATCCGTCACGGTCAGATGGTGAGAACTCGAAAGAGCCGTTCTGTAACAGCTCAGCATAAAGACCACCGTCAGCAGAATTGTTGATATCCTCAAAGAAGATACCGATCAGTTCATTACTGATAGCCTTGCCGCCTGCCGGAGCGGTCATCGGCTTCTGGGCACTGAGTCCCATAGAGGCTGCCGCGAAAACGGCAGCAATCATCATTCGTCTATTCATACAGTTGTAATTGGTTTATTTAGTGAGATATTGATTACAGAGAATCAGGGAAGACAAACAACTTGATGTTGTCTTTGACAAAGATGACCAGCCCAGAGGCACCATCTACATAGTCAATAGACATCGTCACGTCCTTAGGATCAAGCGCTTTCCCGTCAATGACAAAAAGCGACTTGTCAAAGATTACCGCCTTGTCCTTCTGGGCCAGTTTCTTGGTAATCGTCGCATCACCGTATTTATAGGTCACCTGGAAATGGTTACCGCCCGAAAGATCCAGATCGGTGTTGACCTCTACGGAGTCAAGCAGATTATACTCATCGTCAAAGATGGTCCGCAGCTTGTCATAGATGGTAGGCTCGGTACGGCCGTCACTTCCTTCATGGGTAGACAACTGTCTGTCGTTATACAAAACGTCGACCCCGCTTTTCTTAATCCATTCCTTACCAACAAAGAGCATCGGCTTTTTGGTTGTCAGATTAATGACCCTGACAGCCTGTTTATCTTCCTTCCAGTCAATGTCCTTGACATCCGAAAAGACGTCGCCTACATGAACGGTCTTCCCGTTAGAGAACTTCAGATTGGCATCATTCACTTTGAGCACCTTGTAATTGTCGGCGCTCATCTGGCCTATACACATGCTAAGCCACAGCAGGATTGTTATTCTTTTCATTTTTTCGTGTATAAAATAGTTTTCGCTTTTGTACATAGGTATCAATCAACGAATAGACGGTTGTCGGTACCCAGATATTGAACACCATATCGTTCCAGTTGGCAATCAGGGATATGACGAAGAAGAGCGTAGCCGTACTCAAGAACGACATGAGGACGCTCAGCCATGGATTCTGGAACAGCGACGAGAAGGAGTTTCCTCTCAGATAGAAGGTGCCCACGATCATATAGACCAGGAACAGCAAGATGACAAGCCATCCATTGATCAGATGGTCGCCGGCCATGAGGGCAAGATAGGCATTCATGCAAACCACGGAACCTGGCTGTGAACCCAGATAGGTCGTGTGGCGGTCAGTCAAGAAATCTCCAATCACGACGATCTTGTCTTCCAGCTGATCCTTCACGGGGAATACCTCGTCAATATCCAGCAGGTCAGACCCCAGGTAGCTGTAGCTGTATTCCCTGGATTGGCCATCTTCCTCAATCAGTCGCCCATTGACGACCATCCTCATCAGCAAAGTCACGCCATTATGGCAAAGCCTTCCGTTGTCCGTATACCAGAGTCCGCCCCAGTGTGGCTTAATGGCGCAGCCATCAGCCCCGATCCTTTCCGAATAGATCTTCAGCGGAACGGTAATCACAGAGTCGTATCTCAGATACTGGAAATGGGAGAATGCCCGCACCTTCCACGTGATACTGTAGTCGGCATTGGCCGATTTAGCATAGAGGCCGCTGTCCTTCATCCGCGATTTGGAATGGTTGGGGATCACGATCCTGTCCATCGACTTGATTGTCTGGAACAGGGCCGAATCCGAGGGCGAGTTGATACCTTCCTCAAAGTTCACATCCATGAAGATATAGCGGTAGTTGTTGGCCGCCTTGGCTATCGTCAGCAGCTTCAGCAGCTTTTCCCTGTCCGTGATCACCATATTCCCCACAGGCATCCCGTCCTCCTCATACTCTACCAACGCCTTATCGTAGCACACGTTAATCAGGAGCATACTGTCTGGCACGTTGTCAACCGTGCGGCCGAGGAATCTCTTGGCATAATAGATCTCCGTGAGAGCGGCATTGTCGCCTGGCAGCGAATGCCGGGTGTTACCAAAGAGGTAAGTGCCCACGATGATGACCAAGCTGAAGCCTGCGGAGATACAGTATATCCTTCTGTCTTTCCGCAGCTTCTGCAATATGCCTTGCCAAAGGCTTTTGATCATCCTCTTAAACATTACAAATCCCTGTTAAGCAGAATGACTTTTGCCTTAGAGTTATCCATACGACTCATGGTCTTGCCTACGTCGGCATTATAATAAGTAGGATCAGCCACCGTGAACTTCCTGCCCTCCACCATGATATAGTCGCCAGGAACATCCTCGTCGAAGCAGACGGCGGTGTACATGTGCTCAGGATAGTAGACCAGCACCACGTCGAGGCCCAGCAGGTCGCGAACGAGGTGAGAGAACAGGATGGCTCTGTCTTCACAGTCGCACTTCGGGTAGAAGAGGCTTTCCTCTGCGAAGAAGGCGCGCTCACGGCCCCACATCTTACTGTCGAGGGCATAGTCGAGTCCCATCTGTACCCAGTTCAACAGCAGGTTGGCACCCATCAGCTTGGTACCGTTCTGTATCTGCTTCTTCAGCTGGGGATACAGCTTATCCTTCACCTCCTTTGTGATGGGCGTATTGGCATAATAGGCCCAGTTGGTCATGATATTACGATTCGTATAGGTAGAAGGATAGTCATTGAAGAAGTTGATCATGTTCTTGTTGACGGCGATATCAGCCGAGACGGATACGAAGCGTGAGATGATGGTACGCATCTCCGACATGTCGACCTTCAGCTTCGGCAGCTTATCGATGTCGGCTTCCATGACCTTCTCTCCCGGGAAACCTACATCGCAGACGGCCAGGTTCTTCAGGCGGCTGCCGTCGAAGAGGAAGAACAGCTGCCCGTTGATGCTGGTATAACCGCTGCGATAGGCGGCGTCATGGATTCTCACCAGGAGGTGGAGCTTCTTCTGCTCGTCGAGGGCAAAGCGCATCATATAGCCCGACTGCTGGAACAGCACACCCTGCAGGAACACGGCCTCCTGGGTGCCCTTGCCGCAGATGGCCTCACCCACAGACTCCAACAGCTTGTAGTAAGCCCAGTCGCAAAGGTCGTATTTCTTGCGGAGGTCCAGACAGTCGTGCAACAGGTTGTTGTACTTGTCCGTCGTCAGTTCACGATAGGCATTGGCCATCGATTTCTCGTCGGAGCCTTGGAGCTTGAACTTCTTGTCGGGTGTACGGGCATCCATCTTGGTACCATAGTACTCGAAGGAGCAGGTCTTCACGGCCTCCAGGTTCTGCTTTACCGGACTGAGTGGCTGGGGCTGAGGAGCCTTCGGCTCTTTCTTGACGACTGCGATTTCCACGGGGATCTCCTTGCTCTTGGTCTTCTGGGCCAACTGCTTGTCTATCTCTCTTTGCTTCTCCTCGCTCCTTTTCTTTTCCTCGGCAAGGAGTCGCTTCTGCTCTTCCTGACGGGCCTTTTCCTCTTCGAGCTTCTTCTGCTGAGCCAACTGCTTCTGAGCCTGCTCGTTCAACAGCTGCTGCTGTCTATCCTGCTCCTGCTTACGCAGATTGGCGGCCTTCTGCTGCTCTGCCTCCTGCTTCTGACGCTGGGCGAGATAACTCTGGCGCTCAGTCTCGAGCTTCTTCTTCTCGTCGGCGAGTTTCTGCTGCTCAGCGAGCAACTGCTTGTTCTGCTGCTCCAGCTGCTTCTGCTGTTCAGCCTGCTTTTTGGCGCTCTCTTCAGCCAACAGTTTCTTCTGCTGTTCCTGCTTGGCCTTTTCGGCATCCAGCTGTTTCTGCTGTTCGGCTTGCTGCTTGGCACGCTCGTCTATCTGCTTCTGCTGCAGGGCCAGATCGTTCTTCTGCTTGTCGGAAGCACGCTGCAATTCAGCCTCCTGACGCTGTTTCTCAGCGAGGAAAGCCTGACGCTCGGCCTCCAATTTCTTCTGCTCGTCGGCGAGTCGCTTCTGTTCGGCGAGCAACTGCTTGTTCTGAGCCTCCAGCTGCTTCTTCTGTTCAGCCTGCTGCTTCGCACTCTCCTTGGCCAGCAGGTCTTTCTGTTTCTGCTGAGCTACCTTTTCGGCATCCAGCTGTTTCTGCTGGGTTGCCTGCTGCTTGGCACGCTCATCCAACTGACGCTGTTGTTCTGCGAGCTGCTTTTTCGCATCGGCGGAAATCTGCTTCTGTGATTCCTGCTTCTTCTTATCGGCCAGGAAGGCCTTGCGATCGGCTTCCAACTGCTTCTTCTCATCGGCGAGTTTCTGCAGTTCAGCCTGCAACTGCCTGTTCTTCTCTTCCAACTGGCGCTGTGCCTCCTGCTGCTGACGGGTACTCTGCTCGGCTAACTGGTTCTTCTGCTGCGCATTCCTGGCGCGCTCCTCGTCCAGCTGTTTCTGCTGTTCAGCCTGCTGCTTGGCACGTTCGTCGAGTTTCCGCTGCTGTTCAGCCAACTCGTTCTTCTTCTGACTGGAGGATTGCTGCTGGGCTGCTTCCTGCTTCTGTTTCTCGGCAAGGAAGGCCTGGCGCTCAGCTTCCAACTGCTTCTTCTCGGCTGCCAGTTTGTCCTGCTCGGCCTGAATCTGACGGTTTTTTTCCTCTAACTGCTTCTGCTGCTCGGCACCCATTCGGTTGCTTTCCTCAGCCAGCAGGTTCTTCTGCTGTTCCTGCTTGGCCTTTTCGGCATCCAACTGCTTCTGCTGTTCTGCCTGCTGTTTGGCACGCTCATCCAACAGTCGCTGTTGCTCTGCCAACTGGCGTTCGCGCTCATTGGCACTCTTCTGCTGCTCAGCCTCCTGCTTCTGCTTCTCGGCGAGGAAGGCCTGACGCTCTTCTTCGAGTTTCTTCTTCTCGGCCTCGAGCTTCTGCTGATCTGCCATCAACTGGCTGTTCTTCTGATCCAACTGCTGTTGCTTGGCATCCTGCTGCTTTTTCTGGGCATCAATGGCCTTCTGGGCTTCGAGCAGTTTCTTGTTCTTCTGCAGGAGTTCCTGCTGCTCCTTCTTCTTGTCATAGGTCAGCGGATCGTCCCACTTCTTCACCGGATGCTCCAGCGGAGTCTTCATCCCGTACTCCTTCCACGCCTTCTCCATGAAGTCGGCATATTCGCTATTGGCCTTCTCACGGAAATCCTTATACTCTTTATTGGCATCTTTTACGAAGTCATTATAGTCATCCGTAAAATCGTCTTGTGCATAGCCCTTTGAGACCATGCACAAGAATGCCAGGCACGTAAACAACGCCCTTTTCATACGCACCACGTCTTTTTAGTTGGTAATATCGTTAGAGGCTGTGATCAATTCGCCCAGGATATCATCCATCTTCTTCTGGGCAACGGCCACACGGAGGGTCACTTCCACGTTGCCGTTGGGCAATTCCCTGTAAGCATCGAAAAGCACACGGGGGTTGCCGAGTTTCTGATCGATGGAGAGTGCCTTGGCGGCCATGATGGCCTTGGCCTTCGATTCGGCCTCAGCATGAGGCAACGACTCGTTGTTGACGCCTACCTCGAACTTCTGCGTGAGGTTCGTGGAGAGCAGGGCTGCAAGTTCAGCCTTGGCGAGGGTCATGGCCTGCATCCTGGCAGCATCGTAGACACCGCCCACGCTGCTGGCGACACCAACCGTCCACTTCAGGTTGCCCTCGACATCCTCTTCCAGTTCAGCTTTCTTGCTACGGATAAGCATGTCTCTAAGCGAGAGCGAGCCCGGAACCACCTTCCAGCCCTCCTTCTCATACTTCTTCACTTCTTTCTTTATCTCTTTCATGTGTGCCTTGTCAAAAGCCTGGGCACTTACAGTCATCGTCATGGCGAAAGCCAGGACCATTGTCATTATCACCTTAACAGTTTTCATACGCTTCAATGTTTTTATGTGGTTATTTAATCAAACTATCTACTGCATCCATACCGGCCTGCATCGCTTTCTCACGGTCATAGGCCAGTCTCACCTGCACTTCCATACCGCCTTCCTTACGGTCTCTGAAGAGCTCTATCAGCGTGATTGGCATCTTCAGCTTCTGGGAAACCAGCGCCTTGCCCTTCTGCACAATCTCCGAGGCCGATGCAGCCTCGCCGGGCCCCGTCTGACGGTTCTCCAACTTAGTGGTAACCAGCGTCGTCAGGTCTGTCGAGATATTGCCAGCCAGCTCGGCCTTCGCCAGTTCCGTAGCCTGAATCTTGGCCGCATCATAGAAGGTACCGCCGCTCATCGCCTGCCCGAAGATATACTTCGGCTGCTCGTCGGCGTCCGTCTCCGCCTGCAGTTTATAGGCCTTCAACAGTTGCTGCTCCATAGGCAGTCCGCCAACAGGCACTTTCCAGCCTTCCTTCTTCAGCTGCTTAGCCTCTTTCTTGGCCTGTTTGGCCAAATCCTTATCACTCTGTGCATACACAGTTGAGGTTGCGATGCCCAACAGCACCACCGCCATCATAATCTTTATGAGTCTCATAGGCATACCAATTATATCATTTTAGGTTGCAAATATAAATAAAAAGTCTGAACATTCCAAAGAATTTGCTCATAATCTTTCAAATAAGGATAAAAATAGCACAAAAACTGTTCATTGAATGACGAAGAATTTCTTCTCTCGGCAATCATCCAAAAAACACTCTATTGGTTACGGTTACAATTGTAACCATGTAACCTTTTGCTGGCATGCAGATATGAAATTAGTTTACAATACGAAATCGCGCCCTGCAAACACTAAGTTTGCCGTAATGTAAGCTCTGGTTTCATTACGACAAACCACCCTTTTAGTCCCTATAAACTCAGAGTTTGCTAACGATAAACTTAGTGCCTTGTAACTGGTTGTATGTCAGACGGATACAAAATAGCACTTTTAAATTGGCGAATTTGAAATTAGTTTACAAAATAAACCCGTCAACTCTCAAAAGGTTACATGGTTACAACTGTAACCGTAACCGTTTGGCATCAAAAAAAGTGCTCACAAAGTGTCGTGCACTTTGTGAGCAGGTTAATAGTTAATAGATTTTTTATCGCCAAGGATTCTCGAAGGCGACGGGGCCGTTCTCGAGCTTCTGGCATACGATCTCGATGTCCTCGTAGTGCTCCTCACCGTCTGCCCAGTACTCCTTGTACTTCACGCAGTAGCAGCCTGTGCCCTTCAGCTCCTTCATGTCCTTACCGTCGATGGTGTTCTTGAACTTCACTGAGAAGTCGCGGGGATCTGTGGGAGCGAGCATCCAGCCGAGCAGCTCGGCATTGCCGTCGTTCATAGCCTTTACGCGGATGTTTACGCGACCGCCACGGGGAATACCCGAAATCTGTCCTTCACGATCAGTTGCCTGATTGAACTTATAGTCTACCAACAGTACCTCACGTGCTGCGAAATCTTTAACCTCAAGGGTTACCGGTGTTACATTCTCTGCCATATCTTGTTTCCTTTCTATTCTTTAATTGTTAAACCTATAATTTTGAATTTTTCTTGCGCTCCTTACGGTGCTCAGGCGAGCATAGCTCGGAGTCCATTTTCCCTTATGCCCACTCGTTCTCGAACTTAACGGAGCCTACTTCGATGTTCTTGCAGGTGATGATGATCTCCTCATAGTGACCAACCTTGTCTTCCCACTTCTCCTCGAAGTCTACGCAGTAGCCGTTCTCAAACTTGATGGTCTTCATGGCCTTTCCTGTCTTTGTCTCGAGGAACTCGATGCTGCCGTTCTTCGGGAGGTTGCGCTCCGTCATCCAAGCCAGCAGGTCGGGTGTACCATCGTTCAGAGCCTTCACGCGAACCTGGATCTTACCGCCACGGGGAATACCGCTCATCTGACCCTCTACGTCGGTCTCCTGATCGAACTCGTAGTTTACCATCATTACTTCACGGTCCTTGTAACCGTCGATCTTCATTGAAACTGGTGTCTTTGCCATAATTCTTTTCCTTTCTTTAATTTTTAATTGTTAATACTATTTTTATTTTTATATTTTCAAATCTCTTGTCAACCGTTTTTGTTTGATTGACGATGCAAAGGTACGACGGTTTTTGGCTCATTCCAACTTTTTTTCTCTTTTTTGTCTGCAGTTGTAGCGACAGTAAAACGAAATTGCGACAAACTCCATGCAAGGGCATGAAATCTGTCGCAAAATATACTTTCTTCCTATCTTTCAGGCTAGAAGTTTCCGCCGTAGATGAGGCCGTAGTAACGGTCGCTCTTGTCGAAGTTGCTGTTGATGTTGGGATCGCGCTTGGGCTGCCAGGTGCGTACCTTGATACAGGGCAGATCCGGGTCGTTGAGGTCTACCATCAGGAAGAGATAGCCCGTGTCGGCATACGACGAGGAGTAATAGTCCTGGTGGATCTGGATGCCGTAGGTGTCGGCTCCCACACCCATCTTCTTCACATCGTTATCCGTGAAGCGGATGTTGATGAACTCATTGCTCTTGAAGCTGCGCTCCACGTTGCGGATGTATTCCTGCTTGCTGAGACGCGTGTGCTTCACCATCTCGTTGTCGAGATACTTCTCGTTCTCTGCATTGCGCTGGGCCTTGCGGATGACGTGACCCACGATGATGATGGCATCGTCGTCGAAGATGCTCTTGATATAGTCGGCACGCTTCAGGGCGAAGGCGGTCTTATAGTTCTCGAGGAAGGTGGCTATCACCATGCGGATGCTGTCGTTCCAGCCCCGGGCCTCACGGTTGAAGATGTCATCGCGCGCTGCCTTGTCGAGACCGAAGGCTATCGACTCTATCAGGCCACGCTCGTTGAAGGTGAAGGTGACATCTTCTACGAACGAGCGACGGTTGTTCTTAAAGGCGAACTTCATGGGCACGCTGCGGCAGATGATGCGGTTTGCCAGGCGGTAGAAGTGGAGCTTGGGATTGCCGAGGATGGTGGCGGTGCCGTAGTTGATAAGGCGGGTGAACATGTCGTAGCCCTCGTCGGTGAAGGCGGTCTTCACCTGATCATACTTGCGGCTCTTGATGGCGTTGATGATCTGATTGACGGTCTTGGCATAGAAGTCGGGCTTCTCAGCAACGGTGGCGTGGGTGGCCTCGCTCATGGTGGTTACGGCCTCCTGGAACTGCATCATCGCTACCTTCATCTCCTTTTTCGAGCCACCGTTGACAACGACCGTTGCCTTGGGGAAGGGGGTGGGATTGAACACGTCCATCACCATCTCCAGCTCGCGATCCTGTCGCATCTGCCCCGTGAACTCGTATTCATATTTCAATTGTAGCTTGTCTGTCGGTGTGGCAGGATTGAGCTCTATCTGGGAGATACCGTCCTTGGCGGAATTGACGAAGCTGTAGTTCTGGCCATCCATGAAACGGAAGTCGAGGCTGGTGACGGGCTTGCCCTTGTAGGTGATGAGCAGGTCGACTACATTGCCGTCGATCTTGGCGATTTCGGTCTTGATGTTGCCCAGCAGCTGATTGATCTGCTCGGGGATCCACACTGTCAACGTGTGTTTCACGCCATCCTGATCGAGCTTCACCTTGTTAGGATGCTGCAGACTTTTCAGCAGACAGAAGCCCCAGTAGTAGTTGCGCAGGGCGTCGTCGATACGGCCTTCGCGCTCAGCATTCTGGGCGGTATAGACATAGCTGAGGATACGGTCCTCGCGCTCCTCGAAGATCTTCTCGAGCTCGTCTTTCTCCATGTAACGGAAGACGTAGGCATTGGGCTCGTGAGTGACGAAGATGCTCTTGGTGTTCGTCAGACTGCCCGTGGCATAGGTCTTGATGACGGCCTCCATCGCCGACTTGGAGTCAATGTTCTTACCGTCATTGATCTGCTGCATGTCGAGACTGGTCTCGCTCTGCACGGTGACGGAAATCTTACTGATCAGATCGTTGAGGGCCGACTGCGTGGCTTTCGCATCGGTATCGCCTCGACCTTCGCCCCATATATAGTCATCATTGGCCTTAATGCGGGCGATTTCATCCAAAGGCTTCTGTGCCGCCGCCCATACGGACAGCAGCAACAGAGCCGTTATGCCTAAATAGCGTTTCATTACTTTATTACGATTTTCTTACCATTCTGGATATAGATACCCTTCTGGGTGGGCTTGCTGCTGAGCTTGCGACCATCGAGGGAGTACCAGTCGCCTGTGCCGTTGGCAGCGGGCTGGATGATCTCCATGATGGCAGTCGTATCATCGCCACCACCGATGCTCGTCAGCGGGATGAATTGGATATCATCCGTTCCACGAGCCTGATTAGAGTGATGGACATAAGCCTGGAAGGGGCGCACGTCACTGTAGTTGCTGATGAAGACACTTCCCTCAGCATAGCTGTCGCGAGCAGCACCGACGTTCAGCGTGAAGATATCGGGGCCGGCAGCCTGATTCTGGAAAGCAGGCATCAGTATCACGTTGGCGCCAAAGGCCTCACGAGGTTCTGTCCTGGGAACGGTGACATTTGACGAAGCGAAGGTGACGCTACCTGCCTGATTGTATGCCGAAGGATAGACCGTGTTGTTAGGCATACAGATAAGGTAAGGCGTGTTAGCCTCCATCGCGGTGACAGGTGTCAGACCGTTGTCCTGCAACTGGTGGAGCCAGAAGGGATAGCCGCCGTTGCCACCACCGAAGGGTACGAGGGCACCATGACTGCCGTGAGAGATACTCTGCACGTTGAAAGGCAGGGCGATGGTCTCCCATCCGCGGCTCACGCCAATCTCCGTAGTCTGCGAGAAATTACGGGTGTAGCTGATGCTCTGGGCCGTGAACGGCTCCGGGCAGAAGAAGTTGTTATTGCCCGAGGCATCGGTGAGGACAATCTGAGCAGCAGTGCCATTCACAATGACGTTCTGCACCCCAGCAGGAGCCTTCGAGGCTTCTGTGACGTAGACGAGCAGGTTCGGATTAGTGATACCCTGCATCTGCTCTGCCGTCAGCGCACCAGTGCCTTCCCATACGATGGCAGCGATAGTCTGTGCAGCAGACTCACGTCCTACCTCCGCAAAGGCATCATCCAGCGTCGCATCACCATAAACCCAAGCCGTCAAACCATCGAAGCGAGCTTCGCTTTCACCATGATCTCCAAATTCCTCTATATGCTGGAAATTACTCCACCCTTCTGTTGCCTGATAATTTGCTTTAGAACCCGCAGGAACATAGAGTGTCGCATTCTGATATGCTTGATCTGGAAACACTGGATAGGTATACCTGACTGGGACAGCTCGGTAAGACCAGACGGATTCGAGCACACCACAATGCATCACACTAGCATCACCAATGTAATTTACAGAAGAGGGTATCTCGAGCTGCTTCATTTGGCCACACTCATAGAATGCGTAGGGAGCAATACCCGTCACATTCATTGTCGTACCACCAATAGTGACCGTCTCTGGTATAGTGAACTCGGTAACATCGTATCTGTTTGATATCCAGCTGATGTATACGTCAGTGTTATTGCGCAGAGTATACGTCACACCATTAATAACTTCTTCATCGTGATAAGCATTTCCAATGACTGTCACTTTGTTAATGTCACGCCACATACTATTATAGCTGTCTGGTTGGATATCTCCATTATCTTCAATAGACCATGTACCATCAGCAGAACGGCGAGAAGTCAAACTAAAATAGCCTGCATAACTAAAGTGACGAAGAATAGGTTGACCATTCTCAACTCCCGCAAATTGAGGCCACCAGCCCCAGTTGGCACCCTCGTATACAATCTCCTTGCTAAAACTCAGTGCATCAAGAGAAGCAAGATAATAATAGCCCCTCATAGTGTAGCTACCCTCGCCGTCCTTGGAATTGGAGAAGATATGGATCTGATTGTTAGGAACATCGATCATCATACAGGGGAAGAAGCCGTTGTCATAAATATTACCACTGGTATAGAGTGTACCATCATCAACGGTAACCCTTGTCGTGTCTGCTCCATTAACAATGTCGAGTGTCAGAGAGGTGAGATACATGTTCCAACCATCAGCATTCGTAAAATATTGATTACTGTCGATAGCCTTATAAAGTCTGTATTCTTTACCGCCTACCTGACGCCAAAGCATCAAACTACGACTACCGAAGTTGCCAGAGGGTTCTGGCTGATGGTTCATCGCTTCTTCTATCTCCCAGCAGATCCAGTTGATTTCCTCAACCATATGGTGAACTTCCTCTTCGTCTGCCTCGTGGGCATCGAGCATGTCGCTGCCTCGATTCATATAATGAGATAGCTCTTCCAACATCCATTGTTCAACATTGCTGTTGTCGCGTGCCCTTGCATACACATCATCAGCATATTGCAAAGTCGATTCCAGTTCCATCCAATATTGTGCTTCTTCGCCAGAACCACCACCTCCAGAACCTCCAGTCAAATAGCCTGGGGATGAAGCCATGTCAACACGGGCATACTCTGCATCAGTATGGCTCGAGTTGTAAGTAGTACCACTCTCACCCATGAGACTGGTACAGCCCTCGAACATAGCATTACTGTTTGTTACGCTAGCCGTACTCCATCCACTGCTCACGTAAATCGTGGTGAGAGCGGTACATCCAGCGAACATGCTACCCATATCAGTGACACTTCCTGTATTGAAACTGCTGAGATCCAGACTCGTAATAGACCAACTCTCCCAGAACATACCATACATATCTGTCACATTAGAAGTGTTCAGGTATTCAATGCCTCCGATATAATCCAAGTTTGACAGGAAGGCGAACCAGAGGGATGTACTTGTAATACTGGTACAATTGGCAAATGAGGAATCAAATATCACAGAGTAAATATTCTGGTTATTCTCATGCCATGGTACCTGATCCATTGATGTAAACGGTCCAATGTCCATACCACCACGTGCAGCCTTTTCGTTATCGTAGCGGAACTCCAATGCTGTACCGTTATCTATAAAAATAGCATACGGTTCCTGTGCCGATGCGAAGATCGGGAACAGGGTGCATATCATTAAAAATAAAAACTTCTTCATAGCCTAATCGTTTTAGCGTGTAAGACTTGGATCGATGTTATGCGGCTCCTCGGGGATGATGACCTCCTCGGCGGGTTCCTGACTGAGGTAGACATCCACCTGCTTGATGTCCTTGGCACCAGAGGTGACGATGAAATAAGCCTGACGTTCGTCGCGGACAGAGGGATTGTCACCGTAGGTAACCGTGAACTCACCGTCGCCAAGGCCCATCATCGGATTTATATTGATCCACGTTGACGAAGAGGGCACATGGACAAACCACGCAGCGTTGCAGCTGACATTGAAAATCTGAGAGCCACTGGTAGCAGGGAATGTCTGAGGGGCCGTAGGATTGACCATCAGGGCTATCGAGGATACACCAGGCTGGTAGATGTTGAACGGCAGCTCATTGTCGCCAGAGACAACAGAAAGATTGGCACTGCGCTCAAGTTCATTGTAAGCTTGCTTCACATTGATAGGCACCTCTGTGGTACCGGAACCACCTGAAGTCGTTCCAATCTCTAACCAATCAATGCCATCAGCACCTTTGATTTCCCAGTTGCTGTTGCTGGCAACGACGAGGTTTGTCTCACCACCGGTATCTCCGAAGGTGAAATAATCGTTGTTGATACTCAAAGCCGCATCGCTCTTAGACTGGCGCACCTTTACCACCTGCTGCAGACCTCCCTTGGTAGCAAGGACGATGGTAGCCGTGCGGTCTAGCGACGATTTGTTCTTCTCTGAGGTAAACACGATGGTACCATTACCCTCGCCAGAGCGAGGCGATACCGTGAGATCATCCCAAGTGGAATTATCGACAGAGGTGATCTCCCAAAAGCAGTCGGCAATGACATTCACCGACGTTCCTGTCTCGGAAGCAGGAATGACGATCTCCTTGTCGGGTATCATCACCAATTCCAAAGCAGGCTTGGCATCTGTCGTCTCGTCGGACTTGCAGCCCGCCAGGCATGCGATAAGCGTCATGCCCAGTAATATGCTGTATAGATTCTTTGTCTTCATATCGTTCTCTGTTTAGTTAGGAGACTGCGTGATAACCACGTCACCTCGCTGAGGTCGCTGTGTGCCAGCCGTAACAGTCAATACCGTAAGACGTTCCTGAGTAGAAGTGTAGGGATCGCAGGTGACGGTGATCTCGCCGTTGCCAACGCCCGATGTCGGGGAGATACTTACCCACCCCATCGAAGCGGGAACAGCCGCACTCCAGGCACCGTCGCAGGTGACGGTGATGGTCTGTGTGCCGCCTGCAGCCGCCACTGGCAGCGCATAGGTGCTGAGTGCCAGCGAAATCTGCGGTTTGCCACTTTGGGTGACCATCACATCGAAGGTGTTGTCGCCCAGACTGCCTGCAGATACAACGAACAGGGCTGCGCGCTCGGCATCGTCGAAGATTTCCTTCACCTTGATGGGGATCTCAAATTCGCCTGCACCACCTGAGGTCTGTCCGATCTCAAGCCAATCGTAACCAGTCAAACCGAGGATTTCCCAATTAGTGTTGCACTTGACAGTCAGGGTCTGTGTGCCCTCCTTGTCGTCAAAGTCGAATAATTGATTATTGATGCTCAGATCAGCACCGCTCTCCGACTGGTGCACGGTGACCTTCTGCTTCAGGCCTCCCTTCGTCTTGATGATAAAGGTGGCAACGCGGTCTTCTGACGTGTGGTTGGCTTCGGAGCTGATCACCAAGACGCTGTTTCCTTTGCCGCTTTTAGGCGATACCGAGAAGGTATCCCACTCCCTTTCTGTACCATCAACAGTTTTATATTTGGTAACCACGCTGTCCACTTCCCAGGCGCAGTCGGCGGTGAGCTTCACGCTCCAGCTGGTTTCTGTGGCAGCAAATGCCACCTCACGCTCCACGTTCAGCATCTCTTCTTCAGCCTTGCTTTCCTCATTGTCGGAAGAGCAGGCGAAGAGGCATGCCACAAGGGGGAGTGATGACAATACTGCTAGGATATGTTTTCTGTTCATACCGTTTGTCTCTTTATATTATAAATAAGGTGTCGATCAGAAGTTGAAGATGGCGCCAAGGCTCATCATGAAGCCACCGGCTGAGATATCGCTGTTGTCCTCAATCTTCTTGAAGTTATCATCCTTGCTTGCACCAATGGAGAAGGCGGGATTGGCAAACAGGTAGAGTCGCTGTATCGGCGCCCACAGGAGCTTGGCACCGAGTGAGATGCAGCTGGCAGAAGCACCGTCGCCATAGAGATTCGTGCCGTCCTTAACCGAACCTGAGAGTCTCTCAGCCTCATAGCCTATCTGCGGGGTGATGCCCAGACGCTCGGTGAGTACAATCTGATAACCGAGTTTCACGGCAAACGTAGAGCGCTTGTAGGCGATGCTGCTCAGGTAGCTGTCGTTACCGTCGGTGCTGTACCATCTCACGTCGTCGCTCTCGGTAAGTCCGAACGTATAGCTTGCCTGCAGGTCGATGTTCTTAAAGGTAATACCTGCGAGGGCCGTGATACCACCGAGTGAGCGCAGGGTATAGCCGGCACCGAAGTAGAAGGCATTGGGCTTGATGTATTTCACACGGGCCAGCGTCACGGTATCTGTCGTCGTCTGGTTGTGGGTAATGGTGAACTCACGATCGGTACCCACATAGCCCTTATGGCTGAAGGCCAGCTGATAGGTACCTACGGGCAATGTCTGCAACTCTGCCACGTCGATGGGAGTCGTACCATTGAGGATAGCCTTTGCACTACGAGGACGGGTGTAGATGTTCAGACGTCCTGTGTGGGGTGCCGGCGGTGCTGCCGTAATGGTGTTCTGGCGCTGTGGCTGTACGGTGAAGGTAGTCCTCACGGGGTCACAGTCGTTCTTGCGAGTCTCAATGGTGTAAGTACCTTCACGGAGTTGGGTGCTCCAGGTACTGGTACCTACCTGACGGTCGTTGAACCAGATGTCGGCATTGTTCTCTACATTCACAGTCACCTCACCGAAGTGGCGGCTCATATCCTGCATGGCGATGTTCACCATCTTGGTCTCCTTGCTGTCGTTGAAGGATACGACGATGGTGTCCTGACCCTCGTAGATGCCATTCTGTGTAACGACGGCATGACGGCCGTAGTTCATATAGCGGTTATAGATCGGCGACTGTCCTACATACTCACCGTCGATGGTGACGTCGGACTTTGCCTGCGAGGTGGTGATGGTCACATAACGACCGATACCGATGTCGAGCAACATCTCGTAGGTACGTCCGCCCTGCACTGATACGGGATAATAGTAGTCACGCAGCACACCAAACACCTGGTGGGTAACGGTAAGCTTCTGGGCACGTGGCGGTACATAAAGCCAGATTTCGCCCGGTTTCTCCTCAGTACCAACGATACCAAGCGATCCACCGTTGAACTGGAATCCCTTTTCGGGGGTTACAATCTTAATCAGGGCTGCCTTGTCGCCATTCTGATCAAACTTCTGTGTTCCATGAGTGTTAGCCGTCAGATCGGTTTCCAACAGTTTGAAACTCATTACGCTAATGCCGTCTGCCACTGCAGGCAGTACAGTCATGACAAGGAATGTGAGAATGAGTAGCAGTAATTTTCTCATTTTCGTCTAGGTTTTGGTGCCTCCTTTCTCCCTAATTCGGCGGATTAATAGTAGCCGCATTATTCAACGCGAAAGACGTGGGAGTTATATGTTAACGTCTTTTTTTCAAAGTAACCTGACCCCCTTAGCCCCATGAGAACGATAGGGTGTCGAGTGCAAAGATAAGTATAAAAAAGCAAATTTGCAAGATTTTTCCCTATTTTTATTACATTTTTCCGCTAATTTGCTTGTTTTTCCTATTTTATTCCGTATCTTTGCAAAAACAATAACCAAAGACTATGCTTTCACGCGAAGAAATCTACAAGCTCGTAGAGCCCAGAAACAAAGATACTGTTGCGTCACGGACCTATAATATCGTGATGCTTGTAGCCATTGTCATCGGCATCATACCCCTGATGTTCAGAACGTATTATAAGCTGTTCTGGTGGTTTGACCTGATCTCGAGTCTGCTTTTCATCGCCGACTATATCCTGAGATGGTACACGGCAGACTACATCTCGGGCAGAAAGAAACCCATGGCCTTCATCATCCACCCCTTTACGCCGATGGCCATCATCGATCTGCTCTCCATCCTTCCCATATTCCATCTGCTTGTACCCTCGTTCAAACTTTTCCGTGTGCCGAGGTTACTGAAAATCCTGCGTGTCTTCAAGATCATCAGGTATTTCGAGCCGCTGGAGATTATCTTGTCTGTCATCCGCAAGCAGCGCCAAATTCTGCTGACGGTCCTGTCACTGGCCATCTTCTATATCTTCGTCACGGCCCTAATCATGTTCCATGCCGAAGAGGATATCAATCCCGCAACAGGCAAATACCTGTTTGATACCTATTTTGATGCCTTCTATTGGGCCGCCTGTACGCTGACGACTGTGGGCTACGGCGACCTGTATCCTATCTCTACCTTAGGCCGGGCCATCAGCATCGTGTCGTCGATGGTGGGTATCGCCATCATAGCCCTGCCGTCAGGTATTGTGACAGCAGGCTATATGGACGAACTAAGAAGCAGGAAGGAGGCTAAGGAGAAACAACAGAATCCTGAACTTTCTGAGAACTGACCCCCGAAACCAGTTTTCACTTCACCAGTCTCACTTCATAAATCTCGCCAATCTGCTTCTTGGGCTTGGCCACGAACTTCACGCGTACCTGCTTCTTGCCCTTCAGAGCCTCGGCAGGCACAGGATAGGTCTCATACTTAAACTCGGAGATGCGGTATTTGCCCGTGTTGTTCACTTTTTTCACCAGCACATCGTCGACGAAGATGTCGAACTCATGGCTCTTCCACTCACCTACACCCCAATATTTCAGGCGCAGGCTCAGGTTTGTCTCTCCATCCGTCTGCATCAGATAGCTGAAGTAATGTCCGTCGCTGGCATCACGATAGAACACATCGTTGGAATTGCCTACCGATGAATCGTCGGTCTCCATGAAGTGGTCACTCTCGGGCTGCTGCTCACCAGGCTGCACTTTGTCTACCGTGCGGTCTTCGAGTGCCTGACGTTCCTGCTCCTGCTTGGCCAGATTGTCGAGATAGCCCTTGTAGTTATCCTCTGAAAGCGCCAGCCAGTACATCATATAGCGGGAATCGTGGAGTTCGAAGAAAGGTATCAGTTCGTTGCGGATCTCATTGACCATCTTGGTAGCGAGTGTAAAGTGGAGTGGCTTGCCAGCAATGGGTGACAATTGATTGGCGATGTCGGCAATCTGGTTATTAATCAGGATCGGTGCCTGATCGACGGGGAGTTTCTTGCCCACGGCCAACTGTCCGAAACGGCTGTCATCGGCTATCAGCATCGCCAGATCCTCTGTTCCCGTCTTCATTGCCAACATGATAGGACCGTGCATCAGCGCAATATACTGCGGCAGATTGGGGATATACTTCACGCTGTTGTGCATGGGGAATGTCATCTCTACGACATCACCCTTCTTCCACTGACGGTCGATGGCGACATACGACGAGGGACCCGTAACGATGCTCACAGGCGCACCATTCACCTTCACCTCAAACTGCCCGGGCTTCACCCATCCTGGGTAACGCACCATCAAGGCGAACTTGCCCTTGCCCTCAGCAATGGTCAGCTTGCTCGTCTCACTATAGGGGAACTGTGTCTCCTGACGAAGCACCACGCCCTTTTCCTTCCAGTTCAGTTCAGAGGCCACGAAGAGGTTCACGAACAAGGCATCGCCCTGGTGAGTGTACACAAACTGTCCGTATTTGCCGTGGTTCTCCATACCTGTTCCCACACAGCACCACATGGCCTCATTGGGAGCCGAGTAGTTGCGGTAATGACGTGGACGGGCAGAAGTGAAGTACACATAGCCACCATGCTGCGGATGCTGGCTGGAGAGGATATGGTTAAAGGTAGCCAACTCGTAGAAATCGGCATAGCGTGCCTCGGGATTCCTGCGGTGCAGTTCCTCGGAGAGTTTCAGCATGTTGTTGGTATTACAGGTCTCAGGGCCGTCGATATCCTCCACGAAATCCTTGCAGGCCTCCTTGCTGGGGAAGTGCTCACGTCGGCTGTTACCACCGAATGCCAGTGTACGCTCACCAGTCACGATATCCCAGAAATAGGCACTTGCATCATGATAGAGCTCATCGCCCGAGAGTTCTGAGATACGCTCGAAGCCCACCACCTTGGGCACCTGAGTATTGGCGTGCATATTGTCGAGACAATCCTGCCGCTGCGAGAGAGGCAACAGCAGTCTGCGATGCGAGAACCGCTTTGCCACGTCAAGGTATTTCTTGTCGTTGGTGATGGCGTAGGCATCTGCCAGCACCTCGTTCATACCGCCGTGCTCGGTATGCAGGATACGCTCCATCTGGTCATCCGAAAGTCCTGCCGTCAGATCGATGGCCCAGTCACAGAAACCGAGGAAGAGCTGTTTGGCTTCTTCGTTACCGCAATAGACCCAAGCATCACGAAGACCGGCATACATCTTATGGATATTATAAAAAGGTACCCACGCGCCATAGTAAGCCCCGAAGTCGCCCTTTTTAAAGGTAGACCAGATACGGTCACTTCCAGGCACACCACCAACATAACCCTTGCCCCACTCAGGATGGTTCTTCGCGTTGGCTTCGGCACAGGCCTTCAGTTCGCTGATGAAATAGTCCATCCGCTTTTGGCACTCTGCATCGCCAGTAGCAGCATTGATGGCCATCACCGTCAGATAGTGACCACCAACATGACCGTCAAGACCATCCCAGTTAGGATAAGACTTCCCTTTGGGGGTAAGACCTGCCTCCTTGAGGTAAGGTGCCAACAATCGGTCGCAGTCATACTGCAGCAGTGTCTTGATATTCAGGTCGCGGGCCTTCTTCAGCGGACCGTCGAGCAGCGTCACGTCACCAAGTGGAAATTCGTCAGCATAGAGCCTGTCCTGCGCTGTAGCAGCGCCCACGGTGAGCAGCAGCGCCAATAAAGAAATCACACGTTTCATCATTTTCAGATATAGTTTTAACGGTTTCATTGTGTTCTGTCTGCAAAATTACGAAAAAATATCGAATCCTTTGGCTGTTTTAGATATTTTATGTATTTTTGCACGCATAAAAACCCAAAACTCAATGAAGACAGACATACAGATTGCTCGCGAGTGCCAGCTCGAACACATCAGCGAGATTGCCTCCCGCATGGGTATCCCCACGGAAGAGATAGAACCCTATGGCCGCTACATGGCCAAAGTACCCATCAGCCTCATCGATGAGAAGAAAGTCAAGAAGAGCCGACTCATCCTCGTCACGGCCATCAGCCCCACGAAGGCCGGCATCGGAAAGACCACCGTCAGCATCGGTCTGACGCTAGGTCTTAACAAGATTGGCAAGAAGGCAGCCGTAGCCCTGCGCGAACCGTCGTTAGGTCCCTGCTTCGGCATGAAGGGCGGAGCTGCTGGCGGTGGCTATAGCCAGGTACTGCCGATGGAGAAGATCAACCTCCACTTCACGGGCGACTTCCATGCCGTCACCTCTGCCCACAACACCATCAGTGCCATGCTCGACAACTACATCTACCAGCACCGCAAGGATGGCTTTTCATTGCGCGAGATCTACTGGAAACGCGTGCTCGACGTCAACGACCGTGCCCTGCGCAATGTGGTGACGGGGCTCCGTGGCGACGGTGTGGTGTCAGAGACAGGCTTCGACATCACCTCTGCCTCCGAACTCATGGCAATCCTCTGTCTGGCTACCAGTGAACAGGATCTGCAGCACCGCATCGAGAATATCCTCCTGGGTATCACTTCCGACGGGAAGCCCTTCTGTGTGCGCGACTTAGGTGTGGCAGGAGCCATCACCGTGCTGTTGCGTGATGCTCTGAATCCCAATCTTGTGCAGACCACCGAACACACCCCAGCCTTCATCCATGGCGGTCCCTTTGCCAATATCGCCCACGGCTGTTCCAGTGTGCTCGCCACGAAGATGGCGATGACCTTCGCCGACTATGTCGTCACTGAGGCAGGCTTCGGTGCCGACCTCGGTGCCGAGAAGTTCTTCGACATCAAGTGCCGCAAGGCTCACCTCCTGCCCCGTCTGGTGGTTATCGTGGCTACCACACAGGGTCTGAAGATGCACGGCGGCGTAAGCCTCGACCTCATCAAGGAGCCCAATGCCGCAGGACTCACGGAAGGTCTGAAGAACCTGAACCGCCATATCCGCAATATGCAGGGATTCGGACAGCCCGTCGTCGTGACACTCAACCGCTACGATACCGACATCGAAGAAGAGATCAGCATCGTGCGCAAGAACTGTGAAGACCTCGGTGTCGGCTTTGCCGTCAACGAAGCCTTCCTCAAGGGCGGCGAAGGAGCTACAGAACTGGCACAGACTGTCGTCGACACCATCGACAAACAGCAACCCCTCCCCATCCGTTTCACCTACAAGGAAGCCGACTGTCTGGAAGACAAGATAGAAAAGGTATGCAAGGGCATCTACGGTGCTTCGGCTGTAGAGTATAGCAAGACCGCCAAGAAGAAACTCGAGTCGCTGCGCGCCATCTTCCTCGACGAAGAGGGTATCATTGCCCACTACCCCGTCTGCATCGCCAAGACACAGTTCTCCTTCTCTGCCGACTCCACCCGCTACGGCTCACCCGAAGGCTTCACCATCCGCATCCGCGACCTCATCCTGAACTGCGGCAGCGAGATGATTGTGGCCATCGCAGGTGACATGCTCCGTATGCCTGGCTTGCCCAAGAGTCCACAGGCCGAGCGCATCACCATCGAAAACGGTGAAATCGAAGGTTTGTCCTAGTCAGATAGATGGATAAAAAAACCTCACAACGGAGAAAAGCCCATTGTGAGGTTTTTTGGTGTTAGATATTGGGCTCATCCCAAATCTTTGTCTGGGTGCAGGCCGTAGGCACGGTCTGATTGCCAATCTTCAGGATGAAATCGCCTTCTTCGAGTGTCCATTTGCCGTCAGCACCTACGAAGGCGAGTTTGCTGGCAGGCAACTGGAAGGTGACAGTCTTCACCTCACCAGGCTCCAAAGAGATCTTCGTGAAGTCGCGCAGACGACGGTTGTCAGGCACGACACTGGCAATGAGGTCTGACGAATAGAGCAGCACAGCTTCTTTACCGGCCTTGGCACCAGTGTTCTTCACATCGACGGTGACGGTGAGTACATCGTCAGCCGTGAACTGCGACTTGTCAACCTTCAGGTTCGAATACTCGAAGGTTGTGTAGCTGAGTCCGAAACCGAAGGGCCACTGCAGACTCACCTTGGCATCGTAGTTATAAGCGCCTGCCATGGTACCCACTTCCTCAGATACCTTATAGTCGTAGGTATTGAGCGAATTGATCTCACGCGGATAGGTGTAAGGCATCTTAGCCGAGAAGTTGGCATCGCCAGCGAGAAGGTTGGCGAGGGCATCACCACCATAGTTACCGGGAATCAGGATATCGACGACGGCCTTTGCCAGCGGCTCGATGTCAGCAATCAGACGTGGACGACCTTCGTTGAGCACGAGGATGATGGGCTTGCCCGTCTTGGCAAGGGCCTTCACGAGGTTACGCTGGTTCTCAGAGAGCCAGAGGTCAGAGAGGTTACCTGGTGTCTCGGTATAAGAGTTCTCACCGATGGCGGCGATGATGACATCGGCCTTGGCAGCAGCTGCTACGGCCTTGTCTAACTCAGGCTCGTTCTCATCGTAATAGGCACCATTCTCGTTATAGGTCACACCCTGCTCGAGGATGATATTCTCTTTACCATATTTATTACAGAGGGCCTCGTAGATGGTATTGTACTTCTCAGAGAGGTCTTCGGCCTTCGAGCCCTGCCAGGTGTAGCTCCAGCCACCGTGCAGACAGCGCATCTGGTTGGCATTAGGTCCCGTGAGAAGGATTTTCTTACATTGACCATTGACCATTGATGATTGACCATTAAGGGGGAGGATGTTGTCCTCGTTCTTCAGGAGAACCATTGACTCTTCGGCAGCCTTGAGAGAAGCCTGGGCAAACTCGTCGCAACCGAACTTCTCGAAGCCCTTGCCACCTGTATTCGGCTCGTCGAAAAGTCCGAGGCGATACTTGGCACGGAGGATGCGGCGCACGGCATCGTCGATGCGCTCCTGCTTCACCTTACCCTCGAGAACGAGCTCTTTGAGCAGGATACAGAAATCGACGCTATAAGGATCCATCGACATATCAATACCTGCATTGATGGCGATACGGATAGCGTCTTTCTTATCCTTGGCTACTTTCTCGCGCGAGAAGAGGTTGTTGATATCAGCCCAGTCTGTGACGAGGAAACCATCCCACTGGAGATCTTCCTTGAGCCACTTCGTGAGATACTCGTAACTGGCATGCACGGGCACACCATTGACAGAGGCAGAATTGACCATCATCGTGAGGGTTCCTGCGAGGGCAGCGGCCTTGAAGGGCTCGAAGTATTTCTCGCGGATTATCTGCGGATTGAGATAGGCGGGGGTACGGTCCTTACCTGTCCAGGGAGCACCGTATGCGAAGTAGTGCTTGGTGCTCGTACCTACGTGGAAGCGGTCTATGTGGTTGTTGTCCTCTCCCTGATAACCCTTGATTTCTGCCACCACCATCTTCGCATTGAGGATGGCATCCTCGCCGAAACTCTCATAGACACGGGGCCAGCGGGGATCGCGGCTCAGGTCTACGACGGGGTTATACACCCACGGACAGTTGGCTGCACGACTCTCGTAAGCCGTAATCTCTGCACCACGGAAGGCCAGATCGGTATTGAAGGAGGCACCGAGGTTGATGGGCTGCGGGAAAAGGGTACCGCCCTGAGTGTAGGTGACACCGTGGTTGTGGTCGAGACCATAGATATCGGGGATACCCAGATACTTCATCGACTTCTCCTGAATCAGACGGATCCACTTCTGCCACTCATCCACCTTCGGGGCACGGGTGCCGGGGGCATTCAGGATAGAACCTACCTTCCACTTTGAGATCAGCGTGTCGAGCATCACCTCATTGAGTTTCCACACACGCTTCGTATCGCCCTGATAGATGTCCACGGGGAAACCGCCGAGTATGTCGATGATCTCCTGATCGGTCTTTTTCAGCATGTTCTCCACCTCTTCGGCAGAACGGCCGTACTGCTGCAGCACCGAGCGCACCTTCTCACGATCCACCTTCGCATTCTCAACGGTCATCTTTCCGATGATGTCGAGGTTCAGTTCGAGCATCTGCCCGATCTTCTCGTCGAGGGTCATCTTCGCAAGTGTCTTCTCTACTTTGGCCTCCAGCGCGGCGTCGCGGGGGATGGCGGGCTTCTGTGCCTGGGCAGCTATCGCTACGCAAGCAGACACAAGGATTAAAAATCGCTTCTTCATTACATGATTGTTTTTAGTCATTTTTGCTATTTGTCGGCAAAGTTACAAAATAAATCTGAAATAACACTACTTACAATTTGTTTTTCGGAAAATATGTTGTATCTTTGCGCACGGTAAGCATAAATGTGGAAATGAAAAAACGACTATTATCAACGCTCATCGTAGCTTTCCTGGGGTGCTCTGCGACTGTGGCACAAGGCGTAAAGCCCCTGCCTACCCTGCACACCGAAGGCCGATGGCTGGTGGATAAGCACGGCAACCATGTGGTGCTCCACGGGGTGATGGACACACCTAATGTATATTTCAACGGCGACCGCTGGCAAGGCACCAAAGAGCACGGCTGGTGGGATCATTACAACGAAGCCAGCGTGGACTACTGCCTGGATTACTTCGATAAGGTGTTCGACGGTCTGGAACAGGCCAAGTGTAACGTATTCCGCCTGCATCTAGACCCTGCCTGGACTAACGATCCCGATAAGCAGCAGACAGGCACGGAGACTGGTGAGGCGAACATCTCACGTTTCAGCGAGGAGCGGCTGAAGACCTTCCTCCCGATCCTCTATCTCCCACTGGCAGAGAAGGCCATGAGCCACGGCATGTATGTGGTGGTGCGTCCGCCAGGCGTTTGTCCGCAGGACCTGAAGGTGGGCGACTACTACCAGGACTACCTGATGACCGTGTGGGACATCTTCACGCAGCAGCCGCTGGTAAAACAACTGGCAGGGCAGCTCAGCATCGAACTGGCCAATGAGCCCGTGCGCCTGAAGAATGCCGAGGGCAAAGAGGATCCGAAGGCACTCCACGACTATTTCCAGCCTATCGTCGACAAGATACGCGCTAACGGTTTCACAGGCATCATCTGGGCTCCGGGCACAGGCTGGCAGTCGAACTACAAGAACTATAA
>Ga0256405_10002008_pt1 | contig 50251 bp, 51 predicted proteins | sample RumenRJG_02DNA_FD_189096 | JGI IMG/M metagenome (GOLD analysis project Ga0256405, IMG submission 189096) | Bovine rumen microbial communities from Lethbridge, Alberta, Canada - RJG_02 | ecosystem: Host-associated > Mammals > Digestive system > Stomach > Rumen | place: Canada: Alberta...
AAGAGATTTTCTGAACATTTCAACACCTGTAACGGTAGTTTTCTTAGTTTCACCTAAACCAACTAATTCAACTTCGTCACCAACTTTAACAACACCACGTTCTACACGGCCTGTAGCAACAGTACCACGACCTGTGATAGAGAATACATCTTCAACCGGCATCAAGAATGGTTTGTCTAAATCACGTTCAGGAGTTGGGAAATATGAATCGATAGCATCCATCAATTCCCAAATTTTATCAACCCATTTATCTTCTCCTCTTTGAATTTTTGGATTAGCCTGAACAGCTTCTAAAGCCTTCAAAGCAGAACCATGAACGAACGGAATGTTGTCTCCGTCAAATTCATAAGATGAAAGAAGTTCTCTAACTTCCATTTCAACTAATTCTAACAATTCAGGATCGTCAACCATATCACATTTGTTCAAGAATACAACCAAGTTAGGTACACCAACCTGTCTTGCGAGCAAGATGTGTTCACGAGTCTGAGGCATAGCACCGTCAGTAGCAGCAACAACGAGGATTGCACCGTCCATCTGAGCAGCACCTGTAATCATGTTTTTAACATAGTCTGCGTGCCCCGGGCAGTCAACGTGTGCATAGTGTCTTGCATCTGTTTCATATTCTACGTGAGCGGTAGCGATGGTGATACCACGCGCTCTTTCTTCAGGAGCAGCATCGATTTCATCGAATTTTTTAGCATCTGCTTTTCCTGCAGCAGCCATAACACCTGTAATAGCTGCGGTTAATGTTGTTTTACCGTGGTCAACGTGGCCGATTGTACCTACGTTAACGTGCGGTTTCGTACGTTCATACTTTTCACGTGCCATGAGATTAATCTCCTTTTCTTTTGTGTCTAACCTATATATCCTACTAAATTTAGTATTCAATAATACATTCTTAGTATATTTGCTCATAAAATTTTGTCAAGTTAGTATGACAAAAATTCCCGTTCAGACGGGCAAAATTTTATATGTAAAGAAATGTAACGATATTTTTGATTTCATGCAATTCGGTCATTAAAAAATACTTTATAGAAGTAGAGATGTATATTAATCTGGAGGAATGATTATGGGTGATCAAATCGGAGCAGTCGGGAAAGTAAAAAGACGTAAAATTCCTGCATATTTGCAAAAACCGGCAAATTATCTTGAAAAATTTGATTTAAAAAAACTAATTGGTAATTCGGTATGGACTGCACCTGTAAAATATAATGGTGAATATGGTCGTTCCGCAGGTGGATCAAATATAACAGGTTCATATAACAAATAAATATTGAATTATAAAGTTTTTATTATAAAATAATCCTTGAAATTTACTCAAGGATTATTTTTTATGCTGTTAACACTTGATATCGGGAATACAAACATTACACTCGGACTTTTTGACGGAGATAAATATATAAATGAGTTTCGTTTGGCTTCAGACAGGGATTTGGAGCAAACTGATTACGAAAATCTTTTAAAAAACATATTAAAAGATTACAATATCGGCGGTTGTGTAATAGGTTCTGTTGTTACAGAACTTGATGAGAAAATAAAAAATGCAGTAAACAATGTTTTTAATATAGAACCTTTTATTGTTTCAAATAAAACAAATTGCGGAGTAAAGATTATTGCTGATGAACCTGATGAAGTTGGAGCAGACAGAATTGCAAACGCATCGGCTGTTGCAAAAATGTATGATGGCGCTGTAATTGTAGTTGATTTCGGGACTGCAACAACTTTTGATATTGTTAATTCTAAAAAAGAATTTTGTGCCGGAATAATTATTCCCGGGTTAAAAACACAATTAAAATCGCTTTATGATAAGACCTCTAAATTACCGCACATAGAAATTGATTATTCCCCATGCGCACTTGCGCAAAACACAAAGGATGCAATACTTGCAGGGGTAATAAGAGGCAGCGCCTGCGCAGTTGACGGACTAATTGAACAATGTAAAAATGAACTCGGAGAGGACGCAACTCTCGTTGCAACGGGTGGTTACAGCAGTCTTATCGCAAATTATATGAAATACAAATTTAATTATATAAGCCCGATACTGACGCTTGAAGGCTTAAAACACATATACGAACTTAATAATACTCCGATGCCAAGTTCATATTAATCGACATTGTAAAATCTGTATGCCTGCAAAGCTGCTTTGAGAGCATCTTTAAAAGAACCGTTCATTGCTTTTTCGTTCATAACAAATTCGCCGAGTAATGCGCCGGATGTTGATGAATATATTTTAGTTCTCGGAAGTTCGTTTGTTTTAGAGAAATATTCATATTTATCAGGATGTTCTTTTTCAAATTTTTCACGTCTTAATTCTGCTGATTTTGAGGCCGCTAAATCAAGCATATCTTTTTTATCCTTAAAATCAGCCGTTTTCCAGTCATCGTTCGATATATAGAATTTGTTTTCATCATCGGTTATTTCATATCGTTCAAAGTACAAAGATATAATTCCGTTCATCATGTTGTCAATAAAAGATTCCTTTTTGACTGCAGGTTGGTCTGCGGATTGTGGAGTTTGAGAATCAATGCTTACTGCAAAAAATGCAATTATTGCGATAATGCCTATAATAAGCAAAACATAAAGTATCGGAATTACAACAAGACTAAGAATTGCAAACACTGTAGCCTGTGTTTCCTGAGATTTGTTAAATTCTTTTACGTCTGTGCAATTTTTATTTTTAAATGCCCATTCATTCCCTTTTAAACCGCAGTATAACTGAAAGTAGAAACTCAAAGGCGTAAGCCACAAAATAAGTTCCCACAATGTTATATATGTTTTGTTAAATAATCCCCAAATCCACGTTCCGAAAAATGCACCCCAGTTGAATTCTTTTTTATAGTCGTAAGGCAGTAATCCTGTTATCTTTCCTCTTGTGAATAAAAGCACTATCCCTATTACAAAAGATATAATTATAGCAACTGCACTTGCAATAAAGGGAAGAAGAAATGAGAACGAAGCAAGAACACTAATTGCACAAATGGCAATGTTTGTACCTGTTCTTTTCTCCCCGCAAATATCATTTAAACGTCGGAAAATGTTTGAAACGGAAAGAGTACAAACTCCTGCAGTACCGAAAAATACCCATAATTTTAAAATCAACGGTGCCTTCAGAAACATTTTCGGAAATTCAAACAAATCTCCGAAAGAGCCTAAGTGCGTGTATAAATAAGTCGTATAAGGCAAAACAATTAAACTGCTTAACGCACAAATGATGACCATATTGACTAAATATGCGTGACGGCCGATGACTCCGTCAAATGAATAAAGTTTTTCGTTTACCTGAAGTTCGTTATCTTCCATAATAATCCCCATTAATATAATCAACAATAATAATTACAACAACCGATTATATAATTTATGCTGCCTATTGGCAATATATTTACAAAATATCGTTATTCAGTATAAACTTTGCAAAAGCAATATCTTCAGGAGTTGTTATTTTGATGTTTTTTTCTGAACCTTCAACAATATGAATCGGAGCAAGATTATGTTTTAAAACAAGTCCGCAGTCATCGGTAAAATTGTTATCGTTTTTTGAAAGTTCATGCGCTTTTTTAATCAAAGACAGGCGAAAACATTGCGGAGTCTGAATACGCATCAATGAATTCCTTTGCGGAATTTCTGCGATTATGTTGTTATTAACCTTTATGATTGTGTCTGAGGATGGAATGGCTGCGGCGACCGCTTCATTTGTATCAAGTGCTTTGACGCATCTTTTGATTATCTCTTGCGAAACAAACGGTCTTGCACAGTCGTGAATTAAGACATTCCCCTCTGTTTCATCAATGGAATTTACTCCGGTATAAGAACTGTCTTTTCGCTCTTTTCCGCCGTTTACAACCTTTAAAACCTTTTTGTATGAGCTATCTTGAACGATTTTACAAGCCAAATCATTATATCCCGGATGAATTACAAGAATTATTCCGTCAATAAATTCGCTGTTTTCAAAGGCTTCAATGCTGTATTCCAAAACGGTTTTTTTATTGATTTTTGCAAACTGCTTAGGCAGGTCATTATTAAACCTTTTGCCTGAACCTGATGCAAGTATTACTGCGTAATTTTTCATAAATATCCTTTATTTTTCACTCATCGGCGGAACGATGTGGTAGAAAATATCGTATTGTCTTTCCTGACCGAATGAGTTTTTGACTTTAAAACTGTACGGTATCGGGATTATTTCGTAATTCTCATCCAAATATGGACAAGCCTTATGGGTATCATTATAGATATGCTCTTCATCTCTGCCTATAATAATTATACCCGATTTTTTTAAATCCTTCTCATCTATCCAAGGATTTTTGTAGCCGTTGGTATCTAAAATTATTTGCTGATGGTCTTTCCCGTAAATTGTTAAAGGCAGTGTCCACTCAATATATCCGCCGAAATATTTCAGCGGTGTTTTATAATCTTTTGCCCATATTTTATTCATATCGGAATAAATCCGGCTGACAGGATATCTGCTTCGGTAATTTTTTTCAACGGCAAGTAAAGTGCCGAGCGATATAAATACAATGAGCATAATTGCATAAGCAAACCTTAGCGAAAATTTAAAATCGTCTTTTGAAATTTCCTTTGCCGGAAAGAAATAAAAAAGCATAATTGCGGTTAAATATAAAAACTCAAACCCCCAGCGGAAACGTGTTGCTCCGCCAAACGCAACCATTACAGCCGTAACTGCAACAGGGAAAAAGTAGAATAATAACAGCATCCACGTTTTTTCTCTGTTTTGATTTTCGTTTAATTTAAACGGTGATTTTTGTTTTAATTTTAATAAACCGAAAATCAGCAAAGTTCCTGCAACGGCACAAATTTGCATAAATATTAGCATTAACGGTGCTTTTATATGGTTAAACCACGATGAAGCCCCGAGTTCACCCTCAAAATACAAAAGTGGGAAAAAGTCATATTTTATCATCCAGTGCAAATGCGGTGAAAAAAGCAAATACGCAATAGCAACCGCAACATAAAACATTTTGTTCTTAAAGACTTCTCTTTTGAACATCAATGCCCAGATAAACATAGGTATTAAAATCAAAATTGTCTGATATTTATTAAGAAAACATATTCCCGTAATAAGACCGAGATTTATCCAGTCAATGGGTTTGTTTTCATACATGCAACGGTAAAAAACATAAGTGAGTAAAGGCAGTAATAATAAAAGAATAACGTCGGGATTAAATCCGTAATACCCTGTTATATAACTGTAAACCCAGCACCCTTCAAGTAAAATAACAGAAAGTATTGCACTTTTTTCATCAAGAAATATTTTGCCAAGTTTATAAATATAGTAAAAACCGCTGATTATAAAAGCCTGACTGACAAAATATATTGAAAAATCAGTTTTAAACAGTGAATAAACCCAGTAAGTCACCCATCCTGCAAAAGGCGGATGCTTCGGAGTCCCGAAATCATGCAGACTCCCCCAATATATCCCCTCTAACGCATCTGTCGGTAAAACAGTTCTTATTAAACCGATTACAGACCAGACAATTAAATGTATAATCAAAAAAGTTATAAACGTTTTATGTTCGTAATCAATATTTTTAATTTTTTCAATAATATTCATGCTCTCTTAATCCCCTGATTTCATGCTAACACAAGGGAACGTAATGTAAACTTTTATACTATAATAAATTTATGGATAAGAAAAAAATTGCAATAGTAACAGGTGCAGGCGGAGGTTTAGGCTCTGAATTTGTAAAACTGCTAAACACGGATTCAAACATTGATGAAATCTTTGTACTCGGCAGAAATGAAGAAAAACTAAAAACCCTTGCAGTTAAATTTGGAAGCAAAGTTAAACCTTATATTATAGACCTGTCTGACAGAAACCAAATAAAAGAATTTGAAAAATATTTAAAAGAGCAAAGTGTTGATATAAAAATTCTTATCAACAACGCAGGGTACGCAAAATTCTGCGCTTATGATGATATCAGCATTGAACAGTCGCTTGATATGATTGATGTAAACGTGAGTGCGGTTGTGGCGCTTTCGCTTGTTTGTATTCCGTTTATGAATAAAGGTTCACATATAATAAACATCGCATCACAGGCAGGATTTCAGCCTGTACCGTATATGAATATTTATGCTTCTTCTAAGGTTTTTGTCAAAAACTATTCGCAGGCTCTGAATGTTGAGTTAAAAGAAAAAGGGATAAAAGTTACTTCGGTTTGCCCCGGCTGGATTAAAACTCCGTTTTTAGACAGGGCGAAGGTAAATGCACCGAATTCTCCAAGACATTTTTGGTTTACGGTTACACCTGATGTAGTTGCAAAAAAGGCTTTGAATGATGCTTACAAGGGTAAAGATACTTCGGTTTACGGGTTATATGTAAATATCTGTCGTATTTTAACCAAAATTTTACCCGAAAAAGTAGTGATGAAACTTTGGTTATGTCAACAGAGAATTAAATAATACACACAAAAAAGACGCATAAATTATGCGCCTTTTTTGTTATTAAACGTTAAACCTTAGTTCCCCCAAGCCTTAACGGTAATTGTTTGGAAACCTATAATATTTTCTCTTTTAACATCATAACCGGCCAAAGTTTTGATACCGCCGTTTTTCATAGCGGTTCTTACGCTGCAGTCTCCGACTGAAACGATAAACAATACGTTTTTGCAAGTTGCAGTCCCCTGTTTATAAGCCGGTGCAGTCGTATACCCCCCGCCGGGAGTGGTCATTCCGTTATAAATAAAACCGCCTAAAAATTCTGCATTAGCGCATGTTGCACCAAAAATCAATACAGCCAAAGTAATCAGTAATTTTTTCATAATAACCCCTTTCTTAATACCAATTCAATAAAAACATTCAGATTACAAATTAATGATACAAGAGCAAATATCAATGTCAAGAAGAAAGATTAACTCATAATTTCTGAATTTAATATTTTAAACTTCTGTACAAATCCATAGCATGAACTACCTGCGGATTATTTTGCAGTTCATAAATTCTGGCCAGAGCCCATTGTGCAATTTTTTCGGTTTCAGATTGTCTTATATACCCTGCATCAGCCGATTTTTTAACACTTTTCGTAATTACGGAATGAATGGATGACAATGCCGCATTACTTAACGGACCACGGTTTGAGGACAAGAAATCTGCAAGTCCGCCCGAATTGTTTTCAAGTGTGCCATATAAAAAAGTAAGAGTAGTTCTGACATCAGAAAGTTCAAATTCCAAAATTTCTAAAATCTGCGATATAATACCCTGCTTGTAAATATACGCCCTTATAGGTCCTATATTTTTAATTTCTTCAGGTGTTAAGTTTTGAAAATGCTTTCTTATAAGCATATCAATATAATCATCTATTCCGCTTTTATTCATTTTGAGCAAAGTTGCAAGCGTAGAAGCACTTACATGGTCAAAAGGAACCGGTTGAATTTTGTCTATATTCATAAAATTAAACTCCTTGACGGTCATTGTTGCATATTTTCTGGCAAAATGCAATATATGGGGGCAAAAATCAACAAAACACAATTTATGGGGCAAGTAATGGGACAAGGTTAGAAAAATACTGCATTGAATTTGCAGAACTAACTATCCATGAAACTGACCTCATAGAGCACATTAACAAGTTTTTTTATATGTAGTATATTAAATTTTATTTATAATATAATCAAGCAATATAGGGGAGTATATTTATGTCAAATAAAATATTGAGTATTGAAAAAATTAGAGAATTAATGAAAACAGGGACACTGATAGAGTATGGTTCTGACCTGTTGTTCTCTTTCGGGGAATATGCGCAAGAAGCATTAAAAATAACAATGGAGTTGAATACAAAATATAATCCACCGGAAAAAGTCAGGGAACTTTTTTCTAAATTAACGGCAAGTAAAATTGATGAAAGTTGTTTTATAATACCACCTTTTCATACAGAATTCGGGAAAAACACAAAAATCGGTAAAAATGTATTTATAAATTCTTGTTGTCGTTTTCAGGATAACGGTGGGATAGAAATAGGTGACAAAACAATGATAGGTCCAAACGTTACCATTGTTACAGTAAACCACGAAATAAATCCTGAAACGAGAATTAATGCCATTCCCAAACCCGTTAAAATAGGAAAAAATGTATGGATTGGAGCAGGTTGTACTATTCTTCCGGGTGTAATCATAGGAGAAAATTCTATAATTGGAGCAGGAAGTGTTGTTACAAAAGATGTACCTGCTAATATAGTAGTAGCAGGAAATCCCGCAAAATTGATAAAAAAAATAAAATAATACTGCCGAATTTATTTTGCAAAATTACGGTTTGTATTCCCACAAAAAAGACTTCCGAAGAAGTCTTATAAATGGGGCAAGTGATGGGACAAGGGACGAACCCGATTTTGCCAAACTTGCTCAACAATGTTTACACGAAACCGAGATTATGACCAGGTTAGAGAAGTGGTGTGCTTAAATTTAATAAAATTTCTAATATTCACTTTGAAAAATTTTGCGTAAAGTTTTTCAAAAGTGATATTATAGATTAGCACTATATATATAATTTTGTATTCTTTTAGGCAAAAGTAACTTATTATCACTTTCACTTGCCCACTCTATTAATTCACTAAATTCGATTTGTTTTAAATTATCATTTATATTTTTATATTTATTACCATCTGACATTATGCAAACATAAATAGTGTATTTTTCATTATTAATCAAATCTAATATTTTATCTAAATCTTTATCTATATTATCATCACCTGATTTACACTGTACTCCTGCTTTTTTACCATTGTATGCTCTTAATTCATATTCAATTGTTTTTGTTGAAAGTTTATTTGTTGAAGGATGTATAATATACTTTTCACCTGTATCTTTATCTCCATGGACTTGTAAATATATACCCACCAAATCTTCTAAATCATCGTAATGAATAAGTTCCTTAATGCATCCTTTTAGACTAACTGTATTTTGATTATTGCAATTATTTTTTCTTTCATATAGCCATGTACAGTACTCTTTAACACTATCGCTAAATTTTCTAATTTGCCAAAGGGTTCTATTTCGTCCTGAAAATTGATTGATTACAGAGCCAGGAATTTCGTCAAATTCAATATCTTTCACCCATTTACATTTCCTTACAAGACCTATTTTTTGTAACCACTTATCCTCTGGAATAAATGGTTCTATATCAGTTATTTGACCAAGATAATACGTTCTTGAGTCTTTTTTTACCCATACAAAAGAACCTTCCTTTATACCACAAAATCTATTGTACAAATGTTGCCAAGATGTATTATTTTTATAAAAGTTTTCGTATTTTTCTTTAGTGTCTATTTCAGGATGTCCATCTGTTTGATAGCCAATTGCAATATAGTTCTTGTTAAAACAATGTGCCTGACAATAAAGTTCACCTTTTTCATTTGTAAATAAATCTCTTGTTGTAAGTAAGTTTATTCCATAAAAATCTTGCATTTTATCTTCCCTTTTTTATATTTTACCACGGTATTATAATAAAGGAAAAATTTTTATTGTGATTAATAACAAATAATGATTACAATCATTATTGTAATCATTATTGTAATGGGGCGGGTGGTGGGATTCGAACCCACGCATAACGGAACCACAATCCGTGGTCTTAACCACTTGACGACACCCGCCATATTTGTTTGATATTAAGTTTTTTGATCCCTCGTTTCACTCGGGACGACGTTTTTCTATAATTCGTAAACTCATTATGAAAAACTATCGCTTGACGACACCCGCCATCACCTATATCATAACAAAAAAATAGAGCCGGTCAATACCTGCTCTATTTTTTATTATATGTTATTTCCCTAATTTATTCTCTGAAACATATACCCGATACCACGAGCTGTCAAAATCAACTCAGGATTAGCAGGATCGGTTTCAAGTTTTGAACGTAATCTTGAAATATGTACGTCAACAACTCTTGTATCTATTCTGTGATCAGGCGGATAAGCCCATACGTGTTGTAAAATCTCGTTTCTTGAGAATGCCTGACCTGAGTTATTAACAAGTAATTCCAACAAACTGAATTCCATGCCCGTCAGTCTGATTCTATCGTTTTTACGATAAACCTGACGACGTGCGGTATCAATTTTGATGTTACCTGTTGTTATTACGTTCTTTGTCACTTTGCCTGAAGACGTTGTCATTTCTCTGTTGTTTGTTCTTCTTAAAACAGCCTTAACTCTTGCTTCAAGTTCTTTCGGGCTGAAAGGTTTGATTACATAGTCATCAGCACCGAGTTCCAAACCGGTAATTCTTTCTGATACATCGCCCAATGCGGTCAAGATGATGATAGGAACATCAGAGGTTCTTCTGATTTCTCTTGTTACACCATATCCGTCCATCTTAGGCATCATAACGTCCAAAACTACCAAATCAGGATTGTTTTTGTTAAATGATGCAACTGCTTCTTCTCCGTCCTGAGCTGTATAAACATCATATCCTGCCATCTTTAATCTTGTTTCCAAAATTCTTCTGATACTTGACTCATCATCAGCCAACAAAATTCTTTGGCGATTATCGCCTTCGTTGTTAGGCATTTCAACATTTTCTGACATAGTGACTTCCTTATTTTTAAAATGCTACCTATTTATAAAAATATATATAAATATTACAATTTGTTTCTTTTTCTATACTTTTATAACAGTATGTTACACTAAGTAACAAAAAATTGCAATAGGGAAAAAGAACAATTTTGAAAAATTAATTTTCTTATTATATTTGCCGAAGCATTAGATACGACTTAACTTTTCACTTACTATCTGTCGAAATTTTTCCAAATCTTCTTTTGTATCTATTCCGACGGGAACAAAATCGACGACTGAAGTTTTTATTCGCATACCGTTTTCTAATGCTCTTAATTGTTCTAAACTCTCGGTCTTTTCAAGCATAGTTTGACTTTGAGAGGTCATAGTTTCAAGAGCATGGCGTTTGTAGCCGTATATACCTAAATGCCCATAGAATTTTGCAATACCCGTATTCCTTTCATAAGGTATTTTTGAGCGTGAAAAATACAGAGCAAACCCGTTTTTATCCGTTACGCACTTGACAAGATTCGGGTTATCGACTTCATCTGTGCCAATTTCTCTAATCAGAGTCGAAATATCTGCCCTGTCATCTTCTATAACATTTCTGATGACAGCATCAATGCTTTCCGGCTTAATCAAAGGTTCATCGCCCTGCAAATTGCAGATAAAATCGATTTCAGGATGTCTTGATACAACTTCCATAATCCTGTCAGAACCTGATTTATGGTCCGTCGATGTCATTTCAACATTTCCGCCGAAACCTTTTACGCAGTCATAAATCCTTTGGTCATCGGTTGCCACAATTATTATATCTGCAAGTTTTGCCTGACTTGCTTTTTCATAAACCCACTGAATAACCGGTTTATCCAAAACTTTTAATAACGGTTTGCCCTCTAATCTTGATGAACCGTATCTTGCTGGAATAATTATTGCACTTTTACCCATTTTTTACCTCACTTTTTTACTACAAACGATGTCCACTGGTCTTGGTGAATTTCCTCAACAATTTTGAGATTTTCTCGTTCTATTGCATCAAGCACCATTTGTTTTTTCTCATCTAAAATTCCGCTTAAAGACAGATAAGCGTTGTCTTTCATAATATTTTTTAAATCGCCCATAATTTCTGCCAAAACAAAATGCAGAATATTTGCGCACACAAAATCAAATTTGTCTTTTATTTTATCCGCACTGCCAAGCTCAAATACACATTCAGCGTCGTTTTTGAGTGCATTTTCTTTTGCAACCTCAATGACGGTTTCATCAGTATCGCATCCGTAAACATAAGATGCTCCGAGTTTTTTTGCCAGTATTGATAAGATTCCCGAACCCATACCTATATCGGCAACTCTGTCACTTTTTTTGAGGTATTTTTCAAGTGCCTTCATGCAAAGTTGTGTCGTCTGATGAGTTCCCGTTCCGAAAGCGCACCCCGGTTCAAGTTTTATTACAATTTCATTTTCTTTTGGCTCATAATCTATCCAGTCAGGAACAACGGCGATTTTGTCCGTTACATGAGTAACATCCCATTTTTCTTTCCACTTCTGCGACCAGTCTTCCGTTTTCTTTTCTTCAAGCGTAAATTCCCATGAGCCAAGTTCAAAATCCGTCAGCCCCCTGCTTTTAAACTCCTGACGATATAAATCCAAAATATTCTCAACATCATAGAGCATGTCTTCATAATCCTGATTATTTTTCAGAAAAACTCTCAAAGTGCCTTCTGTTGTATCTATCATTTCAAGGTCTTTATAGGTTTCTTCCGCAAGAATAACACCCTCACACTCAAAATTCTCAAAGAAGATTTCGCTGATTAAATCTTCCAAAGCAGGATTAATTTTTAACTGTAATTCGTAATAAGTATTATCCATAACACTGTCAAACCGTCATTCCGAACTTGATTCGGAATCTGTTATAAAATAGCCCCTGAATCAAGTTCAGGGTGACAAGGTATTAATTATTCCAAAAACGCACCCATTGCGCGATATTTGTCATATCTTTGGTTACGAAGTTCTTCGCCTGACATTCCGTCAAGTTCTCTTAACGCATTCAAAATTGTTTCTTTCAAATTATTTGCGGTTTCTTCGTAATCAGTATGCGCACCGCCTGTCGGCTCTTTGACCATTCCGTCAATGATACCGAATTTCATCAAATCTGGTGCGGTAATCTTTAACGACGTTGCGGCTTCAAGGTTTTTGTTTGCATCACGCCACAAAATCGACGCACAACCTTCAGGTGAAATAACGGTATAATAAGCGTGTTCAAGCAGATAAACTTTGTTTGCAACTGCAAGCCCAAGCGCACCGCCTGAACATCCCTCGCCTGAAATAATTGCAATAACAGGTACTCTCAGTTTTTGCATTTCTTTTAAATTGTATGCAATAGCAGCACCCTGTGCGTGTTTTTCGGCGCTAATCCCCGGATATGCCCCCGGAGTATCAATAATCGTTACTATCGGAATATTAAACTTGTTTGCATGATAAAAAAGTCTTAATGCCTTGCGATACCCTTCAGGCTGAGGCATACCAAAGTTGTACTCCAAATTTTCTTTGGTGGATTTGCCTTTCATTGTGCCGATAATCATAACGGGACGACCGTCTATTTTTGCAAGTCCGCCGACTATTGCCCTGTCATCCGTTCCGACTCTGTCACCGTGAAATTCGACAAAATCCGTTGTCATAAGTTTTACATAATCAAGAAATTTTGGTCTTTCCTGATGGCGTGCTATCTGCATTTTTTGAGCGGGGTTAAGATTTTCATATAATTCTTTTTTAAAATCTTCCGCTTCTCTTTCTAATGTTTCTATCACTTTATTCAAATCCTTACCTGAGTCTGCGCTCATTTCTTTAAGTTCTTCTATTTTCTTTTGAATTTCTAATATCGGTTTTTCAAAATCTAACGATGTACTCATTTATATATCGGCTCCTTATTCGTGCATCGACAAAATGTTTGCCAGCACGCCTTTCAAATCTTTTCTTGAAGATACGACATCAACCTGTCCGTATTTCATCAAGTATTCTGCAGTTTGGAAATCGGCAGGAAGTTTTTGTCTTATTGTTTGTTCAATAACCCTGCGCCCTGCAAACCCTACTCTTGCACCCTGCTCTGCGATAATTATATCGCCTAATGTCCCGAAACTTGCGGTTACCCCGCCAAATGTCGGGTCTGTAATAACATTAATATATAACAACCCTGCTTCATCAAGTCTTGCGCATGCGCAGGATGTCTTTGCCATCTGCATAAGGCTCAATGCACTTTCCTGCATTCTTGCACCGCCTGATGAGGTTACCGCTATGACAGGAAGTCGTAATTCAATGGCTTTTTCGATTATGCGTGTAACTTTTTCACCAACGACACTACCCATTGAACCACCCATGAAATCAAAATCCATGACGGCGCATGCTACTTTGTGACCGTCAATTTCGCCTACACCTGTTATGACGGCATCGTTTAAACCTGTTTTTTCCTGCGCTTTTGCGATACGGTCTTTATAACTTTCGGTATCGACAAAATCCAATGGGTCAGTCGGTTTGATGTTTCCGAACATTTCTTCAAACGTACCTTCATCAAAGAGTTGTTCAATTCTTGCTCTTGCGCTGACTCTGAAATGATAATCGCACGCAGGACAAACCATCATATTATCTTCTATATCTTTTTTAAGTAACTGCGCACCGCAATGAACGCATTTTGTCCACAAATCGGGGTTCGCTTCGATTTCAACACGGGCTTCTAAGGCACGGCGCTGAATCTGTGCTTCCTTACGCTTTTCAAACCAATCTTGAACTGTCATATTAAATAATCCCTTTTTATATCCCTTAAGGTAAATTTTATACTTACTAACACATTTTATAACAAACAATATTAATAAGCAAAAACTTAATATTTTTCTTACATTAAAAAAAAGTCCTGTCAAAAGGAGTAATGACAGGATTAGGTTTTATTTATGCGTTTTGTGTAGTCCGCATGTATAAAAGAGACATCTGCCATACATTATTACTTCATTTTTTAAAGAGTCAAATTTTTATGGAACAAATTTTTCATTTGTCATATAATTTTTTTATGAAGAAGATTTTATTGGCTTTATTAATAGTTAGCATGACATTCACATCAAACTGTTATGCGGTTTCGCTTCCTCTTAAAAAGGACAAACCTGCACAAGAGCAGACACAAGCAAACCCGAAAAGCGAGCAGGCAAGGGTTTTGTATGCGCAAAATGATATTGATAAAGCATTGGAACTTTTAGAACAAATTCCCGAAGATGAACGCAGTGCGCAGGACTGGCTTTTAATCGGCAATATTATGCAGGATAAAGAAGAAATCGACAAAGCGCTTTACATGTTTAATAAATCAGCGCAGAAAGAACCTAAGTTTTATAAACCGCACTACAACATGGGGTATATTTATTTAAGCCAAAATCAGCCGAATATGGCGCTTGATGAATTTAAACTTGCGGTAAAATACAAAAATGATTTTTCTTACGGATATTATAATATCGGCTGTGCGTATCTGAAACTCAAAAAATATTCGCAGGCAAGATATAATTTCTTCCGTTCGCTCAATTTGAGGGCAAATGAGCCTGATGTTTACTATAACATTGCATACACCTACAAAATGCAGAATAAAGACAAGCAGGCGCAGGAATATCTTGATTTATACAACAAAATGATGGAAGAACATGAGTTATAAGGGTATTATTTTTGATTTTAACGGAACTCTATATTGGGACAGTGCGATGCACAAACGGGCATGGCGTGAGTTTTCAAAGATTATAAGAGGAACGGAATTTAGTGATGAGGAGATGGTTTTGCACATGTTTGGCAGAACGAATGAAGAAATAATTGAGTATGCAATCGGAAAAAAGCCCGAGCCTGAAATGGTTGAAAAATACGGGAATGAAAAAGAGGCACTTTACCGCAAAAGAGCAGAGAATGACAAAGAAAATTTCCATCTTGCCAAAGGTGCTGTTGAGTTTTTAGACTTTTTAAAACAGAATAATATCCCAAGAACCATTGCAACAATGTCTGATAAAACAAATGTTGATTTTTATTTTGAGCATTTTGATTTGGGTAAATGGTTTAACATTGATAAAGTAGTTTATGCAGACGGAATTGTTCCGAGCAAACCCGCGCCTGATATTTACCAAATCGCTTCAAAGAATTTGGATTTAGAACCAAAAGATTGCATAGTTGTTGAGGATGCGATTTCGGGAATAAAATCAGCACAAAGCGCAGGAATAGGCAAAATCATTGCGATTTGTTCGGAAGAACCTTATGAATTTTACACCTCTATGAGTGAAGTCAGCGAAATTATACGGGATTTTGACGAATTTGACAGAAATTTATTTGCAACGGAAAATCTTGCAAAATAATATTTAGGTGGTAGCATAGAATTAACAATACAAATGGACTTGTAGCTCAGTTGGTAGAGCAGTTGACTCTTAATCAATTGGTCGTGGGTTCGAGTCCCACCGGGTCCATTTTTTTGTATATTTATAAATAATTTATAGATTCTGAATCAAGTTCAGAATGACAAGTTTAGAGTTATGTTTCAGTTTATATAAGGGGTAATTTATGGGTTTTATGGATGATAAAAAGTCAAAAAAGACAATTAGAAAAGCCTTAAAAGCATTAGGTAAAAAGAATTTCGTATTCATTATGCACGGCGGAAGTTTCCCTTCTGCTGACGGTGAAAATACAGGGTTTGGTACGATAAACTCCAACGGCGGAAAGAAATTTATAGAGTACGCACAGGATTTGTTTGATGCAATTCAGCTGGGACCTGCAGGAAAAACAAAATCTTCAGATGCTTCGCCATATACCGGTACAATTTTTTCTAATAACCCGTTATTCATTGATTTAAAAGAACTTACAACGAAAAAATGGGGAAATATTTTGTCTGACAAGACTTTTAAAGAAATTGTCGCTAATAACCCGAATAAAGGCAAGAATAAAACAAGTTATTCATACATAACAAATCAGCAGGAGGAGGCTCTGACAGAGGCCTATGAAAATTTTGTCAAACTCAACGACAAAAAACTCAAAAAAGAGTTTGAGTCTTACAAAATTCAGAACAAATCATGGCTTGATAACGATAGTTTATATGAGGCTCTTGCTATTGAACATTGTTGTGATTACTGGCATAACTGGAAATCTGAAACGGATAAAAATTTACTTAACCCGAAATCTAATGAAGAAAAAATTGAATTTGCAAAAAGAATAGAAGAAATTTCTAAAAAATATTCAAAAGAAATTGACCGTTACAAATTCATCCAGTTTGTATTGAATAAACAAAACGAAGAAACAAGAGAATTTGCAAAAGGACGAGGAATAAAAATGATAGCAGACCGTCAGGTCGCATTTTCTGACAGGGATGAATGGGCATATCAGTCGTTGTTTTTAGACGGGTGGTGTCTGGGTTGTCCTCCTGATTATTTTTCAAAAGACGGTCAGGCTTGGGGTTTCCCTGTTGTGAACCCCGAAAAACTTTATAACGGTGACGGTTCGTTGGGTGAAGCAGGAATTTTGATGAAAAATCTTTACAAAAAGATGTTTCGTGAGAACCCCGGCGGAGTCAGAATCGACCATATTGTCGGTTTAATTGACCCATGGGTTTATAAAAAAGGTTCAAAGCCTATGCCTGAAATGGGTGCAGGAAGGTTGTTTTCTTCTCCCGAACATGAATTTCTGAAAAAATTTGCAATCCCGTCAGTTGAAGATTTGAACATGGAATACACCGCAGATAACGAAAAACGTGTAAAAAATCTCACTGAGGAACAGATAAAAAAATACGGCAGGCTGATAGAAAAAATCGTTATTGCGGCTGCAAAAGAAGAAGGTTTGACAAAAGATTCTATTGTTTGCGAGGACTTGGGAACTTTGACAAATCCTGTGGCTTCGGTAATGAAGGAATATGAACTTTTGGGAATGAGATTAACCCAGTTTACCGTACCGACAGAGAGTGAAGATCCGTACAGATGTAAAAATATTACTCCGCATTGCTGGGCGATGGTTGGTACGCACGACAATAAACCTGTTAATGTTTGGGCAAAAACAATGATAAATACCCATGAAGGTTATCTGCATGTTAAAAATCTTGTTGAAGATTTGTTTAAAGAAGCGGATAACAAAGATGAAATCATTGTAAAAATGACTAACGACAAAGATTTCTTAAAGGAAACAAAACTTGTCGAACTCTTTGCCTGTCAGGCTGAAAATATCCAGATTTTCTTTACGGACTTTTTCGATATGTCCGATACATACAACATTCCGGGTACTTCGGGCGACAGGAACTGGAGTTTGAGATTACCCGATAATTTTGAACAAATGCCCGTAATAAACTTGCCACAAATTTTGAAAAAGGCTATACTTTCAAGAGGCAAGGATTTTGCGGACAAGAACAAAAAAATTATCGAGGAACTTGATGAAATTAAATAACTTTTTAAAAGCGTTATTGTTATGCGCAGTATTAGCAGGGAGTTTTCTTCCCGTTCGTGCTGATTTGGCTACCGATGCAAAACTTCAGTATAACAAAGGTATAGAACTATATCAGATTGGTTCTTATGAACAGGCGGCAGAATGTTTTAAAAAAGCGACCGAGTACGATCCGAATTACATCGATGCGTATTTTAACCTCGGCTCGCTGATGGAATATTTAAAGCAGGACGATGAAGCCCTAAATGCTTTTAAACAAATAATTTTGAGAAAGCCCGATGATTATGAAGCGGTTTATAAAGCGGCTGAATTAAGCAAAAAACTCGGAAACATTGACAAAGCCAAGATGTATCTGACTTTAATTCCAACGGATTCTTTAATCGGTTCAAGAGCAAAGGAACTTGCAAACAGTCTTGAAATGGACATTCCGACTGCACAGGCCGAACAGAATAAGCCCGAATCTTTTTCCGATGCGAATCCGATGAACAATTCCAACGGGGTTTATAACGACATATCGAGTCCTACGGGAATTACGACTGATGCAGTCGGGAATCTTTATGTTGCGGGGTTTTCCGATAATACAATTTATAAAATTACTCCCGAGCAGCAAAAAATGGTCTATGTAAAAAGCCCCAAGATTGACGGTCCGATAGGTTTGGAACGTGACAGTCAGGGAAACCTGTATATCGCAAATTACAATAAAAACAATGTTTTAAAGGTTGATACCGGCGGAACGGTATCGGAAATTATAACCAATATCCAAAGTCCTTACTGTATGCACATAACGGGTGACCTGCTTTTTGTTTCTGCACAGGGCAGTAATCAGGTTATCAGGTATAAATTGAATAATTAAGGAGTTTATTATGCCTTGTCCTCATTGCGGTGAAAACATAAATATTTGTCCGTACTGTGCCTATACTCAGGAAGAAGAATTTAAAAGATGCCCCAAATGCCGGAAATTAGTTCGCTTTTGTGCATCCTGCGGTAGTTCGTTAAGTATAAACAATACTGCTGATGATGACAAAGGATTTGATGAAGCATTTATGAGACGGTTTCGTCCTAACATGGAATTTGGCATACAAACATGTCCGAAATGCGGTCAGGAAATCGACGATGCGCTATTTTGTCCTTTTTGCGGTTGTGACCTGACAAAAAGTAACAAAAATACTGATTATGAAGTTGTCGAAAATGTTGAAGAATATTTTGAGCAAATACCTCAAAATGGAATTATAAATACCATAACGGATATTTTTGCGAAACTTCAGGCTATTTTTAAAGAACCCGTTGAAAATACTGCGGAACAAATTGTTAAAAACGAAAAAGAGGGAATTATTAAACCGCAAAATGATGAACATATCGAAAGGGATTTCAACAATCTTGAAAACAAATCATCAGGATGGACACTGTACATCTGCCTTATACTCATAGCGATTGCTCTTTTTGTTTTATATAAGACATATTTTGCAGGATAATAAGGCTAAAAATTCACTTTTTGCATAGATTTTTCTGCATTGATTAAATCAAAGACGTAATCATAGTATGCACTCTTGCCTTTGAAGGGTTCTAATTTAATCTCTAACTCATCGGCAGTCATAAAGCCTTTATAAAGTGCAATTTCCTCAAGGCAGGAAATTTGCTGACCTTTGTTTGCCTGAATGGTTCTTACAAAGTTTGATGCCTCAAGCATAGAATCCTGAGTCCCCGTATCAAGCCATGTAAATCCTCTGCCGAGAATTTCAACATTTAATTTCCCTTTTTCAAGATAAATTTTGTTTAAATCGGTAATTTCCAGTTCCCCTCTTGCAGAAAGTGTGAGAGTTTTTGCGTATTCGCAAACGTGTTTATCATAGAAATACAAGCCCGTAACAGCGTAATTTGATTTTGGCTTTGACGGCTTTTCTTCTAAAGACAGGGCTTTCCCGTTTTGGTCAAATTCAACAACCCCGAACCTTTCAGGATCTTTTACCCTGTATCCGAACACTGTTGCACCGTCTTTGTTTTCAAGCACTTGTTTTAAGAAGGTTGAAAATCCGAAACCATGATAGATATTATCGCCAAGAATTAATGCAACTTCATCTCCATCAATAAAATCTTCCGCAATTAAAAATGCGTCAGCAATACCTTTTTGTACATACTGAATTTTGTACTGAATATTTATTCCGAACTGAGAGCCGTCGCCAAGCAGTTTTTGGAAATTTTCAAAATCGGCTTTGTTTGTAATAATCAAAATATCTTTTATACCCGCAAGCATTAAAGTAGAAAGCGGATAATAAATCATCGGTTTGTCATAAACAGGAAGCAAAATCTTTGATATAGGCTGTGATGCCGGATATAATCTTGTCCCTGCGCCTGCTGCTAATATAATACCTTTCATTGCGAACACTCCATTATTTCCGAATTTATTATAACCCAAAAAAATATATTCTATGTAACAAATTTATAAACTAAAAATTACTAAACTTGCATTATTCGTAAAAAAGTGTACAATGAGAGTTGAATAGTCGGTCTTATAAGACCAAAGTACACAAATCAGGAGAAAACAAAATGTACGAAGATGAAAAGTTAGTCTGCGAAGACTGTGGTCAGGAATTTGTATTTAGTGCAGGAGAACAGGAATTTTATGCTGAAAAAGGCTTGGTAAACAAACCGAAAAGATGTCCGGAATGTCGTAAAGCAAGAAGAAAACAGCACCGTAAATCAAGAAAGATGTATGATGCCGTTTGTTCAAAATGCGGAGTTCAGACTCAGGTTCCTTTTAAACCTGTTCCGGGCAGAGAGGTTTACTGTAAAGACTGTTTTGCACAAATCGGTGAAACCGCTGTTCCGGCAGAAACAGCGGAATCAGCAGAATAAAAAATATATTCATAAAAAATCCCTCAATATTAGAGGGATTTTTTGTTGCTTAAATCATTATACAGTTGTTCAAATATTCTATTGTACTGACTTTTTCATCATAAAGATACTTGATAAAATTCAGATGAGCGCAGTCTTTTGCGCTTACAATAAGATTTATCTCAAAACCATCCGTACAAAACGGCTCATAGTCATAAACGACATAACTGTTATATTTACTTTTCCATTCTTTACGTTCAATTTTGCAGTTATTTTCGTCAATAACATCTTCAAACCATGAAAGTAGATTTTTATTTATATTTTTCATTTCCAAACGATTAAATACACATTCGTTTATACTATTTCCTATAAACATCATCATTTTCTCCATACACAAAATCTCTATAAAAAAATTATAAACTCTCATAGTAATAAAATAATTGCCGTAAGGATTAAATTTGATTACCCAAAATATTTATATAAAAAGTATATATTTAATATATCTTAACAAAAGAAAAAAAATAGTCAATTTTTTGATAATAACTGACTTTATATATTTAAGTAATAACAAATTTAAGGAGAGAATTTTGAGTCACGCAGAAGATATGAGAGTATTAAGCGGTATAAATTGCGGTATGCAGTCTTTGGTGAGTTACCTTGATGCAAAAAACAACGGCGTAACTCCTCAGGTTGCAACGGCACAATTTGCAGGGAATTTATTTAACGGGCTTGCAAGAAACGAAGTCGCTTATGAGATGCAAAGATTTGGCAATCCGATAGGAAATACCATAAATTTGGCCGCAGGATACGGAAATCCTGTTTCTAATACAATAGGTACTCTTGGTCTTATGAGTGCCTGCTCTCCGTGGATGTTTTTTAATTCTCCTTGCTGTTACAGCAGTTACGGAATGATGGGTTACGGTATGGCGCCCTACTATGGAATTTACGGCATGGGCTGGGGTATGGGCGGTTTTTGCTGTTAGATTAATCTTGCGTTTGTTTTGATGAAAGCACCGTATTGATTACTGCTGTAAAAGTCCAAAACATAAACTGTAATTGGGGCCTGAAAAATATTGTATCTACAAGACCATGAAACAGTGCCGAACATATTGAAATTAAACATGCACCTGCAAAGATAATATTTGCGGTGTTTTTTGATGAAAAAATGTATTTTATTGCGTCATAAATCAGTTTTATCAAAAAAGCAAGAAATGCAATCAGGGCAAATATTCCGCTTTCGACAGCGGTTTCAAGATAGATATTGTAGGCGCTCAGGGCATCAAAACCCGTTTTCATATATAGTCCGTATATTTCTCTGAAATTTTTGTTCCCGACACCGATACCTAAAAGCCAGTTGTCTTTGAACATTTCAAGCGACGAATGATAGACATTAAACCTGAAGGAGTTTGAAGAATCGCTTCTCATCGCAAAGATTGACAGGAATCTCAGGCGCAGGGAGTTCACAAAAGTCAGAGTAAGTATAAACAGTAATGTTGCCGTACTCAAAACTGAAATATATATTTTTTTGTATGAATTCCAGAAAAATTTTGCACTGAGTAAAAATACAAGTCCGAATACAAGCATCATTGAAAGGTACGCCCCTCTGCAACCGGTTTGGAATATTGAATAGCACACTCCGAGAGATGCTAAAATTCCGAAAAATCCAAGTTTATATTTCTTTTGTGACAAGAAATAAAATCCGCTACCCATAACAACAGGGAGTCCGCAAACCAAATATCCGCCGTAAAGATTTGGATTAAGAGGCTTTAATGTTCCGTAAACTCTTGATATAACATCTTCAGGATTAATATTTGAGGTGTCCTGCCATGTCGAAATTTGTTCAAGGTGAAGTGTGCTTTGGAATATTCCGACTAATCCTTCAAATATTACACACCCTGCTATTGTGCCGAGTATGAACGGTATATTTTTAGAGTTATCTTTCAAATATTGACTTACTGAAAAATAAAATCCGATATAAACAAATGTTTTAAAAAATCCTTTCAGGCTGAGTGCAAAAAGTGTTGAGCCAAAAAGACTCACTACTACAATCATAAAGTATATCAGTAAGAATATTTCAAATGTTTTAAGTTCAATTTTTTGATTAGGACAAAAAATAAGTTTGATAAATGTCAAAAACATTACAATAAGCGCAAGGAATCCGATGTAATCCGAATTCAAGAAAACCGATGAAACAAAAGTAAGCAAAATGAACGGCAAAATAAATTTGTCGATATTTTGCAGTAATAAACTGTTTTCATAAAAATAATTTAATTTTTTTTGTGTAAATTCAAATATATTATTGAACATCATCGGTTGTATTCATATCTCTGTTTACTTTTTCGTCATCAACGGCATCGGTAACAAGCAAATCCGATACTATGCCCGAAAATTTGTAATCTGCACCTTCTAATGTTATCGGCAAACCCATTTTGATTTTGTTTCCGCCGACAACTGCGCCGTCTTTGGTGATTTTTGCATTATCGGTTAATGTAACGACAACATCATACAAATCCGGCTGAGAATCATCTGTTACCGTCAGAATTTTTTGCCCTGCAGGAGTGGGGATTACGATTTTTCTTCTGTCTGCATTGACACTAACAATTTCCAAATCGGTATAAGGTACATTTCGTATGCTGATAAAAGTTTTTTCACCTTTATGGATGGGTATTTCCTTACCTGAAAAAGTTACTCCTCTCATATAAACCTTAAATAATATCTTTGAACTTGCTTCTATCTGCTTGTCAGCGGTCTGCCTGAAGCCCTTGTAGGTATAAAAACCGACACAAAGCGCGATAACGCAGAATCCAAGAATTATAAAATCTATGGGTTTAATTTTTTTTATCAATTCAATAAACTTTTCCATAAAACTCTCCTTTTAAAATTTATAATTTTTCGACGGCATTGAGCAGTTCATCTATCGTAGTGGTTGCACAACCGAATTGTCTTACGACAATGCTTGCCGCAACATTTCCGATAATTGCCGAATAAACAGGCTCAACACCTGATGCCAGTGCAAGCGAATAAACTGCCGTAACCGTATCACCGGCACCCGTAACATCAAAAACTTCTGATTTGTTAAACACAGGAATTTTTTGATATTTATTATTTGGTTCGGTTACAAACATACCGTCTGCTCCGCAGGTAATAAGAACGGATTTTGCATTTGTCCGGCTTAACAACAAATCTCCTGCACTCTTCAAATCTTCTTCACTGCGAATTTCAAACCCGACGGATTTTTCGGTATCAGGCAAATTCGGAGTCATTGAGGTCACATTTTTATAACTTCCCAAATCTCTTTGAGCATCAACTACAACGACTTTACCGAGTTTGTTGGCAAGTTCGGTTGTATATCTGATAATTTTATCCGTCAAGGTTCCTATATGGTAATTTGACAAAATAACCGCATCATAAGACGGCAAAAGTTCATCAATTTTTTTGAGAATTTTATTTTCGGTTTCCTCTGAAATAAAGCCTTTTGACTGTCTGTCAATTCTTACTATCTGCTGGGTAATGGATGTTGTTATAGAACCTGAAATTCTTGTTTTAACAATAGTTTTACGGTCTTTATCAATTACAATACCGTCGCAGTTTATGCCTGCATTTTTAAATGTGTCAAACAAAAAACTGCAGTGATAATCTTCCCCTGCAACACCTATAACCCCGACTTTTCCGTTGTTTAGTGTTGCAACGTTATGCGCTGCATTTGATGCTCCGCCCAAAATGTGTTTTGTCTTGGTGTGCTGTAAGATTAAAACAGGTGCTTCTCTTGATATTCTTTCCGCATCGCCGTAAATCATTTCGTCCAAAGCCAAATCTCCAACGACCAAAACCTTGGTATTGGCAAGTTTTTTTATTGATGAAATAAGTTTATCTTTATCAAATTTCATAATCTTTCCTTCTTATCCTTAAAAATTATAACACAAACCTCTAATATTTATTAAAGTTTTTTACAAATTATACCGATAAAAAGTGTAGTGGTACAATGTAGAGAACATTTATGAGAATATCGGCGATAACTCTCAATGGTGTAAACGGGTATAATGTGTTTCCTGTTGCTCAAAATCGGCGCAGGGACAGTATTTCGCTTGACAACTTCAAAAATATTGATAATTTATCGTTTATACCTTCTTATCAAATCCCGTTTACTTCTATCCAAAATTCTTCAAAACTGCGAGCCCTTTTTAAATACAATTTGCCCTGTATATATAGCGGAGTTCCGATGATAGATCCAAAACAGGTTTCCCGTCTTATTAAAAGCGGAGCATTTGAAAAACCGTCAAAAGATGTTGCCGAAATTCTCTCCAAGTACAACGAATGTTATTCGGGTATGGAAGCCCGTATTATGGATATAATTTCAACACGTTCCAAGATTCATCCCGATGTAAATATAAAACAACTCTTAAATGCTGTTGAACCGGTTTACAGGCGTGATTTGCGTAAAAAGCAAAGCGGAGTTTTTCGTGCTATCGGGGAGTGTTTTGACAGTCTTCCGGAAGAATATCGTTATAAATATTCGCTTCTTATGATGGAAACCGATAAAAGATTGAATGAGCGCCCTGTGTTGATTCCGTTTTCATCTTACGAATTTAAGTATAAACTTGCGAAAATTAAAGATAATATCCTTAACGAAAATGATTTGAAGGCAAAAAAAGTAATGAATAAGTTAATGAAAGAATCAAAGCGTCTTTCAAATATTACAAACCCTTCAACAATGGAAAATCAGATAAAAGTTATGGGTATGCTTGACTGGATTTTGAAAAAGTCTGTCCTTAAAAATAATAAAGAACTTCAGGAACTTATCGGGACATCAAAAGCTCGACTGACAAACAAAGAAATTATTGCAACGTTCTCAAGAAAATCATTTTTGTACGACTTAGGCAGAATAATTGATGATTTACCCGATAAAAACATGCACGACAAGATTATGAATGAAGCGTTTAAACTCCCGACATCTAACGAAGATTTTTCCGCTTATATGGTAAAAATTTCGGGAGAAACAAATGACAAAATCGTATCAAGAATTTTGTGGCCGTATTTGGCTTCCGTTGAACATATTTTCCCGAAATCAAAAGGCGGAGCAGATGTTATGGCAAATTTTGCAGGGGCAACTACTAGAGAAAATTCCATCAGAAAAAGTATTGAGTTTACGGAACAAATAAAACTTCGCCCGAATACGCCTTATTATTGCCAAAAGTACGTTGATAAACTGATTGATTTGTATCATCAGGGAGTATTTGAAAAAAATAAAGTAAATCCGAAATACATTGAGGATTTTAAAGATACAATCTACAAAGTATCAAAAGGGCAGATTGATTTGGACATCTCAAGATATTACGAAGAACCGAAATTTCTGAATAAAACAGTTGAAGTCTAAAAAATTAATTCTCCGTAAATTATCCCGTCTTTATATCCGGTCAGTTTAACCTTTTGCAGGGTATTAAATAAATCTTTTCGCTCTGAAACAATTTGAACAGACAAATAATTCCTTGTAAGCCCTTTTAAGTTCCCCGAGTGTTTATCAGGGTGTTTTTCAATCAGTATTTCGTGAATTTTTCCGATATTTTTATTAATAAACTCAGTGTATTTTTTTCGGGAAATTGCTTTAATAATATCAGCCCGTTTTTCTTTAACTTTGTCGCTGACTTGGTCAGGCATACTTTCTCCTATTGTACCTTTTCTGACAGAATAAGGGAATGTATGGATTTGTGTTAATCCCGATTTTTCAAGATTTTGCTTTGTTATTTCAAAATCTTCGTCAGTTTCGCCTGCAAACCCTGCAATAATATCACTGCCTAAAAACGGCAAATCAAACATATTATTTATTTGTTCAATTTGTTTTAAATAAAAATCCGTTTCATAAAATCTGTTCATTGAACGCAGAGTTTTATTATTTGCACTCTGCAAAGACAGGTGAAAATGAGGGCAGAATTTGTCTGATTTTTGCAGAAATTCAAGCAGTTCATCATTAATTTCGTTCGGATTTAGTGAACCCAAGCGATAACGTTTTATCTCAGTTTTTTCTTCAATTTCTTTTAACAAATCCAAAAGACAAAGCCCGAAATCTTTTCCCCACTGACCGATATGGATTCCTGTCAAAACAACCTCTTTAAACCCTGCTTTGGCAAAATTATTAATTTGATTAATGACAAAATCTGACGATGCGCTTCTGCTTTTGCCTCTTGCTTTCCAGATTATGCAATAAGCACATCTTGAGTCGCATCCGTCCTGAATTTTCAGACTTGCTCTGGTTTTTGAAGTGTCGGATAATTCTACTTCGCTGAATTTATCCTGAGTCATAACATCCGATACACAAAATTTTTCTTCATCAGAAATATATTTAAAAAGATTTAATTTATCATCGTTCCCGATAACAAAATCAATAAAATCATTTTTGAGGAGTTCTTTTTTTTCGATTTGGGCAATACAACCTGTCAAAACCGTCTTAATCTCAGGATTTTTGTGTTTTGCACTGCGCAGAAGATAGAGTGCCTCATTGTCGCTTTTATGCGTAACTGAGCAGGAATTGAGAATATAAAAATCGGCATTGTTAAGATTTTTGACCTCCTCAAAACCGTTGTGTATAAGGTTTTCTTTTATAATTGCCGTTTCAAACTGATTTGATTTACAGCCCATAGTGTGAATAAAAAACTTGCTCATACACTGATGGTAAGAAAAAAAGATTTAATTGTAAATATTTATAAATATTTTTTTGTAAAATAGCAAAAAAATATTTCACATGATTTTTGAATTATAGTATAATTGAAGTGCGAAAGGTATAGGTACAGCATGCAGGTTAATTCTGTTTCATTAGGTTCAAATACTCACAGTACGGTATTCAAGGCAAGTATGGATGAGCAAATATTTGCAACCCTCAGGGACAGAGATTTGAAAGATTTGGCATGGGCAAAAGCATCAAAAGATGTTAATGACAAAAAGCATCATGCTATTGATAATGCTTTATTATTATCCTTACCTTTGGCAGGCGGACTTTCAGCAGTCGCACAAAAAATTCCGCCGGAAGCGGTTGCAAAATTTGGTGCTCGTAACATTCGCGCCGTTAAATTTGCACGTTTCGGTTTAATCAGTGCAAGTTGGGGGGCAGGGCTTGCCGCTCTTGGTGCACTGTGGAGTGCAAAAGATTATCTTGCAAACAAAGTTGATATAATTAAAAATAATCCTGTTATTTCATCAATAGCAACATTTGCTTTAGGTTTTGGTGTTCTCGCAGGTGTTGACAGATTAGGATCAAAAGGTCTTGTAAAACTTATCAATTCTGTTGACGGAAAGAAAGTTCTTCCTCATTTGAGAAAGGCAAGAAATTTCCTTAATAATAACAAGTTTATAAATAAAGCCTCTGAATATATGGCAAAATTCCCGTCGCCGATTAAGGATATCGCAAGAGGTGCGGCTGAATTTGCACCGCTGATTGTTATAGGTACGCAGATTGCTCATATCTTCGGACATCAGAGTGTTAAATCAAAAGTTGCAAATAAAAATTATGAAGATTTAAGATTAGCACAGCAAAATATCAGAGATAATATTGCTGATGAAAGAATTGAACGAACTCCTCTCAAGAAATCCATTTTGGATTTGCATGAAGAATACGAACAAATGCTTCAGACCAAACCCATAAAAGATGCAAAAACGGGTGAACCTGTTACATTTGAGCAGTTTGTAAAACTTGCAACAACTTATGTCAAGTAATATAATTATTTTATGAGGGTTGTTATTTTAGGTAAAGGTTTGATGCTGGGTAATATTATACTTGGCGTAAGAGATGCCGGTGCAGAAATTGCCGGTGTATTTCGTTACGAATACACTGCAAAATCCAAGCTAAAAGTCATGCTTGATGATTTTTTTACTCCTGCTCCCGAAGTTACTTTGATTAAACAGTTGAAATTAAACCAAATAAGGTTAAAATCGGCAAACTGCGAAGCATTCCAAAGGCTTATGGTTTCTTTAAATGTTGACCTGATTATTATCGGAACGTGGAAAGAACGTATATTGCCGAAAACCTATAATATTCCCAAAATTGCAACAGTTAATGTTCATCCTTCGCTTTTGCCGAAATATAGAGGTCCAAATCCTTATATCCAAACAATTTTGCACGGGGAAGATTATTCCGGTTTGACAATTCATCTTATGAACGATGAGTATGACGCAGGTGCAATTCTGAAACAGGAAAAGGTAAAAATTTACGATACCGATACTTCAAAAGAGTTGAGAGAAAGGACTGTATCAAAGGCTAGGGAACTTGTAACCGAATTTTTAAACGATTTGAATGAGAAAATTCTTACCCCAGTCAGTCAGAACAGCGGGCATGCGACTTATTTCCCGAATATATCAGGAGAGGAAATGATGCTTGATTTTACGATTCAGAATTCGGAAGAAATATCAAGAACCGTCAGGGCTTTGCACCCGTTTTTGCCTTCATATATTACATATAAGGATGTGTTTTTTATTGTTAATCCCTACACTTTCAGAAAACTTGACATGAAAGTAAACTATTCGCCAAATACAGTTATCGCTAAAGATGAGAAAATAAATTCAATAACTATAGTATGCCGTGACAATATTCCGATTGAGTTTAACAATCTCAAACTTTATAAACGTAAAGGGATAAAGAAATACATATCGAAATATGTGGATGTTATTAAATAAATTTATCCTTTAAAATAGTCGCAGATTAACTTTTCGCCTCTGCGAGGCATGAGATGTTTGATGCGGGTAACGATAGAATTATTTTTTAAATCATCAAGTTGTTTTTTTAAGATAGCCTTTTCCAATAACACTTTATTGTATAAATCCGAGCACACTTCGCTTTTATCGATGTGTTGTTTTAATTTCGCCAGTTGTAATTCTTTTTCATGTATGGACGCAATCAGTTGTTTTTTCACTTTAATACAAACCTTTCTACTTACACATGAAGGATATACTGTTTTGCCAAATTTAAAATCAACTTTTTAGGTGATTTTGAACTAAACTTTCAATAAATCATACTCATAACCGAGTTTTAATGCTTCAATATTTTTGGGTATAAGATTTGCTTTCCTTGCCGGAATAACATTATGCAAAGCCTTTTCCAGCGTTTCAAACGAAATGAGTTTGCTCACTCTTGACAGAGTTCCAAGTGCAAGAATGTTTGACATCTTGATGTTGCCGAGTTTTTCCTGCGCAAGTTTTGTAATCGGAACAAAAATGTAATTTATATCTTCTCTTGTTTTTTTAATCATTGCAAGAGATGAATTGACAATAATTGAACCGCCCTTTTTTACCCATGAAATATATTTGTCAAAAGAAGCCTGATTAAGTACGATAATAAAATCTGCACTTGATTTTTGTACGGCACTGACTTCTTCATCAGACATTACAACCGTGCAATTAACCGTTCCGCCTCTCATTTCAGCACCGTAAGACGGATACCACGTCACGTTCTTATCATCAATCATAAAACCGTTTGCAAGAACTTCTCCCGCAAGAAGAACTCCCTGCCCGCCAAATCCTGCAATTATAAAGTCTTTTTCCATAATTCCACCTTATTTTTCCGCTGTAATATCTTTATAAATCCCCGGTTTGAAAACCTGCATCATTTCATCTCTGACACGTTCGTGCGCTTTGTCAGGCGACATTCTCCAGTTTGTCGGGCAGGAGGACAAAATTTCTACAAATCCGAGTCCCAAGCCTTTCATCTGAACTTCAAATGCTTTTTTTATCGCCTGTTTTGCTTTGCGAATATTTGGCACACTGTCTAATGAAACTCTTGCACTGAAGGCCGTTCCGTCGCAAAGTGCAATATGTTCGGCAATTTTTATCGGATAACCGTAATACTCAAGATTTCTGCCTGTCGGAGAAGTTGTTGTAACCTGCCCCAACAATGTTGTCGGCCCTAACTGACCTCCAGTCATGCCGTAAGTCGTATTATTTATGCAGATAGCAGAAATATTTTCTCCTCTTAACGCTGCATGCATGCTTTCAGCAAGTCCGATGGAAGCAAAATCCCCGTCACCTTGGTATGTGAATACAAATTTATCGGGACACGCTCTTTTTATACCTGTTGCCTCCGCCATAGCCCTTCCGTGAGGGGCTTCCAGAGCATCAACATTTAAAAAATCATATATTGTAACAGAACACCCAATAGAACATGAAGCAATAGTGTTTTCAGTTAAACCAAGTTCTGATAAGCATTCGCCGACAAGTCTGACCGCAACACCATGGTCGCATCCCGGACAGAATGTGTATCGTGCATCTTTTTTAAACGAATCGGGAATTTTAAAAACTTGTGTTGCCATTATATTAACTCCTCTATCTGTTTAACTATTTCTTCCGGTGCAGGCGGTGTGCCGACTCCTTTATGTATAAGTTTGACAGGAACTTTTCCGTTTACGGCAAGTCTTACATCCTGAACCATCTGCCCCATATTGACTTCCACACTTATAAACATTTTGACTTTTTGAGCCAGTTCCTGCAAACGTTTTGACGGAAACGGGAACAGGGTAATCGGTCTTAATACTCCGACTTTCAAGCCTTTTTCTCTGCAAATTTTTGCGGCAGTTTTTACGTTTCTTGCTGTCGAACCAAAACTTACCAAAACAATATCAGCATCTTCCGTTCCGATTTCTTCCCATTCGGTTTCGTTTTCTTCAATTGTTCTGTATTTTTCAAATAATTTTTCAAGAAATACACATTGATTATCGGCTAAAGGAGCATACGAACGAATTATTCTTGCATCTCTGCCTTTTGCCCCCGTTAGTTTCCAATCCGAATTATCTATTTCAGGATACGGATACTCTTTAAATTCAACAGGTTCCATCATTTGCCCCAATAAACCGTCTGCCAAAAGCACGGTCGGGTTGCGGTATTTTTGCGCCAAATAGAATGCTTTGTAAGTTAAATCGGCACATTCCTGAACGGTTGAGGGTGCAAGAACAATGAGTTTATAATCTCCGTTTCCTCCCCCTCTTGTTGCCTGAAAATAATCGCCCTGTGAAGGATAAATATTTCCTAACCCCGGTCCGCCACGCATAACACTGACCAAAACAACAGGAAGTTGGTCTGATGTTGCATAAGATAAACCCTCTTGCATTAGCGATACGGCACACGACGATGATGAAGTCATGGCTTTTACACCCGTTGAGCATGCCCCGATTGTCATGTTTATTGCGGCAAGTTCGCTTTCGGCTGAAACATAAGCCCTTCCTAACTCCTGCATCTTTCCGCTCATAAATTCTCCGATTTCACTTTGCGGAGTGATAGGATAACCGAAGTAGCACTGACATCCTGCCAAAACGGCTGCATTTGCTATTGCGTAATTACCCTTCATCAAAATTTTTTTATTTGTTATTGTCGCTGTCATTAAACTAACCTTTCAAAAACAACTTATCCTTTGTAAACCTCTGTAATTGCCAAGTCAGGACATCTTGTCGCACACATTGCACAACCAAGACACTCTCCGTTCGGATCCTGAAATTCGACAACCCTGTTTCCTAAATTGTTTGTATCATCACTGACTTTAATTAAATTTTTAGGACACTCTTTTATGCACAAATAACAAGCCTTACACTTAGATTTATCTATAACAATGTTACTCATGTCATCCCCTCTTACAACTTCTATACATGTTCAATATTAACACTAACTAATTATTTTTTCGTACTATTTGTTTTTTATGCTTAACATTTGTAATAAATATGCTTAAATTATTTTACTAATGGGGTATAACTTGATAAAATTAGCATGTAGGGATAGTTATATTTAATGTTAAGGGATTTAAAATGGCTCAGGATATAGAAAAAGTTATTGATTTGCTGAACAGTATGCAAAGAAGAAGTGATGCTAATGCGGACAGTTTTGACCGTCTTTTAAACAGTATCGGCTCAAAAATTGATATGAATTCAAATGATACAAATACCGATTTGTTAAGAACTTATATCGGAGAACTTGCAAAATCGGTTGATGAAAAATATTCAAATACCCTCAGCAAATTTGAAGATATAGAAAGAGCCATAAAAGCCGTTTACGAATCTCAGGGCGAATCGGTCAAAAACAGTGATATGAAGGAACTGTTTGATATCTTTTCAAAAAATGTCAATAATTTTTATACCGAAGCAAGACAGGAAAAGGCTATTCTTGCGAATATAGAAACAAAAATCGGAGATATGGCTAATAATAAAACCGATAAAGAAGATATTTTGCGAACAATATCTTTAATGCGCAATGATATCGGAAATGTAAATTTGTCTTATAAAAGCACTATAGATGACATTAATACAACTCTTAAATCTATTTTGGCAGGCATAAAAAGTGTTGATCCTCTCAAAACGGGAGATACTGCAAAAGCGCAGGTCGATTTTATTTACAAATCAGTCAGTGAAATTATAAATATTCTTCAGACAGTGGATGAAAAGGAAGAAAAACTTGAAAAAATACTTGGAAATGTAGCAACTAATGAAGAATTAAAAATAACAAAGGAAGTTATAGATTCAATTCTTGAAAAGACAAATGAAATTGAAGACAAACTTGCAAAAGGTGCGGATAAAGATGACATTGATGAAATTCGTCAGGTGCTTGATGAGCTGAATCAAAGAACAGTACAAAATGCAACGGCAGAAGATTATGCGCAAATTCAAAAGCAAACAGAAGATATTTTGTCATATACCAACGAAATAAAACAAACATTGGGAAGGGTTGCCCGTGATATTGAACATGCTCCGGATGCTTCCGATTTGGAAAGAAGCCTTACGGAATTGTACGCTCAGGTCGATTCTGTTGCACAAAGTATAAATTCCGCAGATACTCAAGGGGATATTTCCGAAATGATATCAAAACTTGAAACTTTTGAAGAAGAACTTGAAATTATAAGAAACATTGTCACGGATTTGAATGATGCTTTGACTTCAAAGGTCATATCAACCCTTGAAGGTATCGCCGAAACGGGAAGCGAACTTGAAAGGGCTGTTTCGGACATGTTCAAAAGTATTCCGCAAAAAGAAGATATCGAAAAATTACTCACAAACAGCAAAAAACTGGATGATATTTCAGCGCAACTGGAATCTTTGCCCGAAATTAAAGAAAATGTTGAAGATATAGCCCTTAAAATGCCTGCTCTTGATGTCAGCAAAGAGATTTCAAATATTTATGACAAAACAACATCCATTGAAAATTGGCTGATGTCATCAAATATCAAGGAAAATTCCGAAAAAATCGCAACTCAGATAGAACAAACTTCGACATCCGATGATGTTGCTCAGGTTCAGCACTCCACAAATGAAATAATTTCCGTACTCGAAAAATTATCTCAAACTTATGATGTTGAACAGATTAGTGAAACTATGGCTCAAATCGGTACTCAACTTAACGATATCATGTCAATTTTAGACAAAAACAGCGAAGATGCAGGCGATAGTGCTGTTTACGAAAAATTATCCGACTTGGAGCGTTCGATTTCTCAAATTGTTTCAAGAGATGATTTTGACGTTTTTATTGAAGATTTAAAATCCTGCATTTCAAATTTGAGTGCAAATACCGGTTCATGCGGTGAAAACATTGAACAAATGCAGAAAATTCAGCGTGATATTGAAGAAAAACTGTCCGAACTTGATTTTACAAAAACAGCAGATGCACTTGAAGATAAATTTGAACAACTCCACGGTAAAATCGAAACTTTAGGCGATAACCTTACATCGTTAAAGGAATTTGTAAAGAATAATTCGGGGGTTGATTACGAATATGTAAAATCGGAACTTGAAGATATCAGGACATTAATAAAGGCAAATTCTTCGGATTTTGACAATATCGGTGATGTACAAAATTCCGATATCACTTTTGTAAAAGAATATTTGAGCGAAATTAAAGATATGCTTCAGGATAATCCCAGGAGCGGTTTATATTCAAAAATCTTGAGTATAGAAGATTCTATTGTCAATAACAAAACATTCAATGAAAATGCTTTTTCTCAGGTTCTTGATAAAATTGCAGATATCAAATTTGACAGGGCGGATAAAACGGGCGATGTGCAGTTAGAACAGTCGGCTTCTGAGATTTCTTTGCTCAGAGAACAAATTGAAAATCTGACAAAAACATTTGAACAAAAAGATGCCGAAAATATTGATAATCCGGAAGAAATTTATATTTCAAAGATAGAAAAATTTATTTCGGATAAACTTGAAGAAATTTCTGAAAATATGGAAGAAATAGCCGAGATCTCAGACCACAAAATTGCTGACGGCTTCACTTATCAAACCGAACTTCTTGAGCAAAAAACCGCTCAACTTCAGCAGTTAATATCGGATATAAATTTAAATTCGGGTATAGAAAAACAGAAATTTAATAAAAAAATGTCAGAAGCGTCTGAAACTTTGGGTGATTTCAGGCAGGAACTCCAACTTGTTTCTACCGATATAACGGAAAGTATTTCTCAAAAATCGGCTCAAATTCTTGAAGAATTGACGCCTATTAAAGAAATTCTTGATAAAATGAGCAAAAATGCCAACCCGCAGACCTTGAGAGATGAAGTAAAAGACCTTAACAATTCTCTTGCTCAGGCACCTGAACTTGCTGATTATACGGCTGATATTGAGAATTTATACGACCGCTTAACCGAAAAATTTGCGGAAAATGAGAATAATTTAAAGGATTTCATTCTAACAGATACTGATTCTATAATTATTAAACTTGATAATTTGAGAGAATATGTTGAAAAATCCCTTGATGCGGTTGTTCCGCCCGAAGCAAAAGATATGGCGGAATTTCAGGCGTTTGCTTCTGATTTAAAAGATTTCAGAGAAAATCATGCTGAATTGTTAAAACAAAGTGTTGATGAAATAAAAAAAGAGATTAAACAACAAAGCGATGAAATAAAATCAATGCTTTCTGTTGCAAATAACCATGAAGAAATTATAAGTGCTCTTGAAGAACTCAAAAAGAGTTTCAAATCAAAATCAAAGAAAAAATCAAAAGCGGATAACGAAACGGAAGATAGTGTTGTTACTTATGATTCCGACGCTATTGAGGATTTAAGAACGGATTTTGAAAAATATTCAAAGAAAATTGAAAACTTGTCAAATGATAATGCACGGATTACTGATGTTCTCCAAAGTATAAGCAGTCGTCTTGAAAATATTTCTCAGATTTCCAAAACCGAACAAAATAAGGAAATTGAGGATGATTTTGATGTAACCGATGAAGAAATTTTCGGTGATGATAAATTCGATTTTGTTCAGGCTTTTGATATTATGCAAAACAATATAAAAGCGCTTTCGGAGAAAATTGACGATGTCAAAAAAGAAGAAAACAAAGGGACTTCAAAAATCCCGTCAATCAGTAACAGCGGTGTTGTTATGAGCATAAATTCAAAAGTCGATGAACTTTTAAAATCTATTAACAATAACTGGCTGTCTGATATTGAAAAATACATCAAAACCGGTAACATATCAATAAATTCCAAACTTGATTCAATTGAATCAAAACTTGATGTATTTGTGTCCGATTCAACAAACACGGATATTTTAAATGAGGTGTCGGAAACTTTGGGAGATATCAATGATTCGGTTGCGGATATTGCACCGAAGATTGATGAGGTTGTAATTCCTAAAATTGATGAAATTGCGCCGAAAATTGAGGCTTTGACTCCTGTTATTGAAGAAAAATTGTCAGAAAGTGATAAAAAACTTTCTTCAATGCTTGAAGAATTGAACGACAAAATTACTCAAATGGGCGACGATAACGGCAGTATAGAAGAACTCAACAATATAAAAGCTCTTATCGGTGAGCAAAAAACATATATTGAAGACCTTGAGCCTAACGAAAAACTTCAGGCATTCAAAAAATGTTTAGATGAAATTTCCTTTGAAGTTAATGCATTAGCGGCAGATTCAAATGCAGACAGCGAAAAACTTAACAAAACCATCAAAGATATGAAGGAATCTTTGATGAGTGCGGTTGTTACTATATTTGATCAGGTGTCGTTTATTGAGGAAACAGAAGATATTAAGGATTTTGTTGAAGAAAGAACTGATGAAATCAATAAAAATATTGCTCAGATTACAAAACAACTACATCAGATGACTTCATCGGATGAAACTTCCGATTACAAATATTCAATGCAGGATATTGAAACTGATTTGGCAAAATTACGACTTGCACTGCAAGATAGCCATGATTTGTCTGAAATTACCGATAAATTACATTCAATTACGTCTTCTGTTGATTCGCTCACACAGGATGAAATGAAAGAATTGAAGTCTGAAATATCAAATCTTAAAGAACAAACAGAATTTCTTATTGCAAATTCTGACAGGTCATATAATGCTCTTAATAACGGTATTGAAGGCTTTGGCGAAATTATTAATGACAATATAACAGGTAAAGTTGACCAACTGTCAAAAATGCTTGAATCATCCGCTCAGTCTGACAAAGTGGTCAGACAGGCACTTATTTATATGGGTGAATGGATAGATTCGGCAACAACAAGCATAAACAAAATTTCAACAAATTCCGATGAAATCAGCAGAATTAATGAGGTCTTAAACGGAATTGAGGATTTAAAAACATCTATTAATGCACAGATAAATGAAGCAATAGAAGAAAAATTCACTTTTTGGAGTGCTCAGATTAAATCGCTTGAAAAACAGTTTACGAAGGTCGAAAATCTTGAAACTCAACTTGTAAATCAGCAGGAAAGAATTGACAGGCTTGAGATGAATATTGACAAATTGTTGTCTATTGTGGAAAATCTTGATGATCCGGGAATTACAAGAAAGATGGACAAGATAGAAAAACAATTATCAAAACTGGGTACAAATGTAGAAAAACTGGCATCGTATGTTGACTAAACTTACAAAAGAATTAAACAGCGTATTACCCCGTAAAAACGTGCTCTCAGGCATTGAGGAAAGGTATGCCTATTCTTTTGATGCGTCTGAAAATCAGATTGCAGATTCAAAAATTGCCGATGCCGTTGTATTTGCGGAAAGTATAGAGGAGGTCAGGCAGGTTGTCCGAGTTGCAAACAAGTACAAAGTTCCCATTATATGCAGAGGTGCAGGTACAAATACTGTCGGCAGTTGTGTACCGATTAACGGCGGTATTATTTTGAATTTTTCCAAAATGAATAAGATTTTGGAATTAAATACTCAAAATATGACAATAAAAGTTCAGCCGGGAGTTACCGTAGGAGAAATACAGGATTGGGCAGAAAAGAATAATCTATTTTATCCGCCGGATCCGTCAAATCTGAAGGTATCAACAATCGGCGGAAGTATTGCTCAAAATTCGGCAGGAGCAAGATGTTTTAAATACGGTTCGACAAAAAATTATGTTCTTGATTTAAAAGTTGTAACTGCAGATGGCGAAGTTATTTCGACAGGTTCAAACACTGTCAAAAATGCAGTCGGCTACGACCTAAACAGTATTTTTACCGGTTCTGAAGGAACTCTTGGAATTGTTGTTGAAGCAACGCTGAAACTTATCCCCAAACCGCAGGAAACTCAGGTGCTGATGGCATATTTTGATGATATAAATGATACCGTAAAATGTGTTAATCAGATTATTGACCAAAAAATTTACCCGTCAGCAATAGATTTTATGGACAAAAATTCACTCACTACCGTTGAGCAGTTTTATCCGACAGGTCTTATGACTGATAAAGATTCAGCCCTCCTTATTGAAATTGACGGGGATTACGAAAGCGTTTTGAAATCAAAATATAATATTTGCCAAATTTTAAACCTTAACAATGCGATAAATATTCAGTACTCAAAGAATGAACAAGAGGCTCAAAATATATGGAGAGCAAGACGTTCTTCAATGAGTGCCTGTGCAAAACTAAAACCTAATGTAACAACAGATGATATAATTGTTCCGAGAGATAAACTTGCGCAACTTGTTATAGGCGTTCAGGAAATTTGTAAAAAACATGAGCTGACTTCCTGTCTTGTCGGGCATGTGGGCGACGGGAGTATTCATCCGCAAATCCCCGTTGATTTTTCTGACGAAAAAGAATACGCACATTATAAGCAGGCAAAAACAGAAATGTACGAACTTGCTGTTTCTTTGGGCGGAACTATTTCGGGCGAACACGGAATAGGTTTGGAAAAGAAACCGCATGTTTCAAAAGTGGTTGAGTCAGGGGCATTAAATTATATGCGCCAAATAAAAAAGATTTTTGACCCGAATAATATTCTGAATCCTTATAAAATATTTTAATTATCTCAGACGTAAAAAGGCTTCAATCTTTGCTTTGACGGAATTAGTCGCATAATCGTCAATATCTATATAAAGACCGTTGTATTTGTTTGCAAGATATTTTGCAAGTTGAGTTTTAGAGCAAAAAGCCTGAGCATAAAATACAGTCGGAACATCGGGTTCGACATACATTTCAAGTTCAATATCCGCGGGAACTTTTGCCTCAACACATCTTGTCCAGCCGTAAACATGTGTTTCATCAGGAAAGAGTTTTAAAACCTCCAAATCGTTTGGCGGAACCCCCCAAAAACCGAATTTAGGTTTTACTTCCCTCGCCCATTTGGGGAGAGGGGTAGGATGTGCGGCTGTAATATTTGCGGTAATGGTTGTAACCTTGTCATACAACGGCATATTAGAAGTCGAAATAACGACAGGACTGCGGTGTTCAAAGGTCTCAAACTTTGTTTCTTCAACATCAAATCCCATATCTTTTAAAAGTTGAGAGGCAAACCATCCGCTGTCGCACTTATCTTTGCCTATCGGTGCAACAATTTTTATTATTTCATCTCTGAAATACAGTGAATTATTTATAATCTGCTTGATTATTTTGCAGTAACTTTCGGGCAGAATGTTTGCATCAGGAACTTTGTCCGAAAAATCATAATCCAGATCAAACCACTGCGCATTCGGATATTCTTTTCTTACTCTGTTTATCACCTGCGGAGGCGGATACCCCCAAAAACCTATCTTGTCTTTCATAGGTTAATAATATCATAAAATTTATTTTAAATTCTCTTTTTTGACAATAATTCCGCAATACTTGCAGGCAAACATTTCTTCACTTGAATCTAACGGCATAAAAACATGCTCACATTCGTTTGGATTTTCAAGCAAATCTTCCCCGTCAGCAGGGATATAATCTGTTCTGACGGTTGGCTTATATGTTTTTCCTTTTATAAATTTTGTAATCCATTCAAAAATAAACATTACAAATTAAAACTTTCCGGCAGAAGTTGGGCAAGAGTGTAGATTTTTAACTCCTCACCGTTTTGCAAAATGATATCAACATCTTCATCTTTTTCGCAAAATTCGTGCATAACCTGCCTGCATGCTCCGCAAGGTGCACAGTTTTGCTGATTTGGGGAATAAATAGCTACTGCTTTAATTCTTCTTTTCCCGTCTGCAACGGCACTTCCGATGGCGTTACGTTCGGCGCAAATGGTCATACCAAAACTTGAATTTTCAAAGTTACACCCTTTGTACACAGAACCGTCATCAGCCATTACACAAGCCCCGACTGCGAATTTTGAATACGGACAGTAAGATTTTTCGGATGCCTCTTTTGCTTTCTGCATTAATTCTTCATAAATCATAATTTATATCCTATTTTTGAATATTATATAACTTTCACAAAAAATTTAATCCAATGAATGTATGAATGAAATTAATTTATTTTAAAAAATTCTGTTTTTATTAAAGTTTTCTGACTTTTTTGCCGTCAATAAAAATGTAATATTACAAACAAGGGTGTACTATGGACGTATCAAGAATAGAAGCCTATAATCCCAACAAAATCAATTGGCGTAATCTGACAGCCAAAGAGATATTGAAGTACGAAAAACAAGGTGTACATGTGCCTGATGTTTATTCACAATGGGCGCATGAGTTTTTGAGTAATGTTCAGAAATATGACAATGATGAAGTTACTTATGAAAAAGCAAAATCAATAACAAGGCACCAAAGTAACGAAGCAAAAACAAATGAGCAGTCAAGGTCAAATAAAAATACAAACGTTAATGATTTGGATAATCCGGAACAGCCCGAGGACCAGACATCAGAGCAGGACAGTGCATTAGTTGCAGAAAATGCAAATATAGATACATCATCAGAGGGGGAAAGTACATCAAATGAGGATGGCACTGAAGCAATTCAACTGACTGCCGCGCAAACAAAGAGAAAAAATTTTCAGGATAATGGTGTAAGCCTCAGAAAGCAGGCTGTTTCATTCACGCAGGACAGTAAAGAAACAGGTCAGCAGGCTGTTGCAGAAACGCAGAGTGTACAAAGCCTTCAAGACAGTTCTGATAATGAAATTGCCGAACTTGAGGGCGCAATGAAAGAACTTATCGCTGAAGCCGAAGCAAAACAACAGGAACTCAGACAGGAAGTAGATAAAATTAATCATGAAAAAAGCGACAGTTCTACTTTTGCTCAAATTGATAAGTTGCAAAAGGAACTTGAACAACTTGGAATGGGCGGGCAAAATCAAATTGCTCAAACCGAAGGCTTGTTAAGAGGTTACGGCAGTGAAATCCTTGCAGGTCAAGAGGTTATGCTTAATGCGGCTGACTTCGGTACTGAAACTATCGATGTCGGAAACGAATTACTTTCAACAACAGGCGGAGAATGGTGGTTTAATATAGATAGAATTATCGGCAAAAAAGCGGTTAATGCCGGTCAAAATGCTCTTGCAAAAGCATACGAAGGCGAAGATGCTGTTCGTTCGGCTGATACGGCTAATAATGCTAATATCGGCAGAATTCCGGAGTTAAAAAACGGAGTTAGTGATACAACCGGTGTTGAAGCACAAAATGATAAGGAGCAGGGCAATGCTTCCGAGCAAGATCCGATTACAGGCAAAGAAAAAGAAGCCGATAAAGATGTTAAAACTGCACAAAATGACGGTACGGATACAACCGATAAATTAAACATAAGCATTGACGAACTTGTGAAACGTAAAGTTCGCAGAGGGGAATACGCAAAAGACGCTTAGTCTATTTTAGTGAATTAATCGCTTGTGCTATGTCTTCTGCTCCGTAAACATAACTGCCTGCAACAAGAGAATTTGCACCGAAATCTTTACAGATTTTTCCTGTTTGTGCATTTATACCGCCGTCAACCTGTATTATTAAATTTTCAGGTGTATTTTGCCTTATAAATTTAATTTTTTCAGCGCAGTCACTCATAAACGACTGACCGCCAAACCCAGGTTCAACCGTCATTACAAGCACCATATCCGTAATATCAAAATATGGCAAAAGTACATCAGGTCTTGTCTTTGGCTTAATCGAAATTCCTGCTTTAATTTCGTAAGATTTGATTTTTTTTATTAGTTCCGCAATCTCATTTTCTTTGACCGCTTCATAGTGAAAAGTCAGAATATCCGCACCTGCTTTTGCAAAAGGCTCAATGTATTTATCAGGATTTTCTATCATCAAATGAACATCCAGCGGTAATTTTGTAATTTTTTTGAGGGATTTAACCACAGGCACACCGATAGTAATATTCGGAACAAAATGTCCGTCCATAACATCAACGTGAATCCAGTCCGCACCGTTATCTTCAACGATTTTTATATCACGTTCAAGATTTGCAAAATCCGCAGATAATATTGATGGTGAAATTATAACATTTTTATTCATTTATATTATCCCCAATTTCTTGCATGCGCTGTATGCCGATTTTTGTTCCGCATCTTTTTTGGAAAGTCCTGTTTCAAGTGCCAAGACTTCGCCGTTATAGGAAACTTCAACCTCAAAAATTCTTTTGTGTGCTGGCCCTGACTCATTTACTACCCTGTAAACAGGTCTGTTTTTATCAAGCCCCTGAGTATATTCCTGCAATATTTCTTTTGCGTTGTACTTCGCAAAATTTTCTTTGACATCTTTTATGTACGGAGTGAAAGTTTTTTCAATATATTTGCGCACCTGTTTGTATTTCCCGTCAAGATAGTATGCCCCCAAAACTGCCTCAAATGCACAGGCACAAATGGAATTTAGTTTTCTTGCCCCCTGTTTCTCATCGTGTTTACTGAGAATAATCAGTTCATCAAGTCCGTTTTCTTTTGAAATTTGGGCAAGTGTATTATCAGAAACAACAATAGAACGAATTTTAGACATTTCACCTTCGGTACTTTGCGGATACATATTGTATAAAACATCGGAAACAGTAAGTTTTAAGACCGCATCGCCAAGAAATTCAAGCCTTTCGTAAGACTCTGTGTGGTCAAGGTTCAAATCCTGAGTGTAAGAGGGATGAGTCAAAGCTTTTTTGTATAAAACCTCATCAACTGTTTTTATCCCAAAAATTTTATCTACGGATTTCATTGCCAAATACCTTTAATGAAATTGAAAACGGTAGTCATCCATTCTGTTTTGAAGATAAAATATTTAAAGAAATAATAAACAATGGGAATGGTGAACGCAAAACTGTCGGTTCTATCAAGAAAACCGCCGTGTCCGGGGAGGCTGTCGCCCGAATCTTTTACCCCTGCATCACGTTTTAGTAATGATTCGCATAAATCGCCAATTTGAGCAAAAGTTGTGCATAACAACCCTGCAACAAGTGACCAGAACCAGCCTATTCCAAGATATAAGCCGAAAATTTCGGACATGATTACTGCTCCGGTAACACCGCCTAGTGAACCTTCTATGGTTTTATTCGGACTGACAGTCGGTGCAAGTTTATGTTTTCCCCATTTTGAACCCACATAATAACAGCCGACATCCGTTGCAATTACCGATGCAATCATCATTATTACAAACCCCAAACCACTGTCGTATTCGTTGCAGCTTAAATTTCTGAAAAACAACAAATGAAGCGGGAACCAACCGCAATAAACAATTCCAAATAATGTTGTCGCAACGTTGGCAATATAAGGTTGTCTGCCAACAAACAATACCCACATAAACGAAGCCATAGCGCAAAGTGTCAATGTCGCAGCAACCAAGTCAAAACGCTCAAAATAGACTATTACAGCAAGAACGGCTTCGGTTATGTAAATAACCTTTAAACTCGGATAAAACCCTTTGTGATTAAGAATTTTTACGTATTCTCTTGATGCAAAAGCCAGCACGACACCAAGCATACCAAGCAACCACAGACCGCCGAGCATAATACATCCGACGGCAACCCATCCGATTAATAGCCCCGTTAACATTCTTTTGGCATTTTTGTTAAACCCCAGTTCAAGTTTCATTATACGGTCATAACCTCTTTTTCTTTGTCTGATACCGCTTTATCTATATTATCGGTATATTTGTCGGTAATTTTTTGAATTTTATCCTGATTATCTTTTACCGCATCTTCAGGAAGATTTTCGTCTTTTTCGATTTTTTTGAGTTTATCTACCATATCACGGCGGATATTTCTTATTGCAATTTTTGCATCTTCTCCCATTTTTTTGACGTCTTTTGCGATTTCACGACGTCTGTCCTCTGTCAGAGGGGGAAACGGCAATCTGATGCATGTGCCGTCAGAGTTCGGTGTTATGCCGATTTCTGCTTTAATTATACCTTTTTCAATTTCTTTCATAATAGTTTTATCGTAAGGTGTAATAACAAGTGTTGTACCGTCTTGCACCGTAACCTGTGACATTTGTCTTAAAGGAGTCGGTGCGCCATAGTATTCAACCACAACTTTATCTAATATCCCCGGATTTGCACGTCCCGAACGAACGGACGCAAATTCTTTATGCAGTTGGGCTACTGCTTTTTCCATTTTATCTTCGCCGAATAAATACATTTCATCTAATGCTTCTGACATATTTTACCTCTTTCTAATTTATATAAGTTCCTAATTTTTCACCGTTAAGGATGTCTTTGATACCGTTTTCTTTTTTAAAATCAAATACGATTATCGGAATATTGTTTTGTTTGCACAAATCGCAAGCCGATGTATCCATAACCTTCAGACCGTTGATAATAATATCATCATAGTGCATTTGGTCAATTTTTTTAGCATTTTTATCAATATTTGGATCTGCGGTGTAAACGCCGTCAACTCCGTTTTTAGCCATAAGCATTGCCTGTGCATTAATTTCGCTTGCTCTTAAAGCTGATGCGGTATCGGTTGTGAAAAACGGATTACCTGTTCCGGCTACAAAAATAACTACTCTGCCTTTTTCAAGATGGCGGATTGCTCTGTGGCGAATATATGGTTCAGCGATTTGCTTCATTGTTATTGCACTTTGAACACGGCAATCAACACCTATTTGATTTAATGCGCTTTGTAAAGTAATTCCGTTCATTACAGTAGCAAGCATCCCGACATAATCGCCTGTTGCTCGGTCTAAACCGATTTTAGTACTGTTTTTCATTCCTCTGAAAATATTGCCTCCGCCGACAACAACAGCAACCTGTGCGCCCATTTCAACTGCTTTTTTTATTTCATCAGCCATCATTGTAACAGGTTCGGGGGCAATACCGAATTGCTGATTACCTAAGAGTGCTTCCCCGCTTATTTTTAATAAAATCCTTTTATATTTCAATTTCAATATCTCCCTCTGCGTCATTAAAAAATGACATACTCCTTTTCTTTCTTATAACCCAAAATAAACTATATGTAAAGCAAGTATTTCCCGATTTTAATATTTTATCCTTCGTTATATTCCTGAATTGAAATAGAGTCTATTTCTTTTAAAGTCTGAAAAGATTTATACAAATCCTTAATCGGTTTTTTATCCATAACACTGATTGTACAGGTTAGCTTTGTGGACTTTTCATCGGCATTTAAAATCCTGCGTTTAATTTCCGATATATCCTGATATTTTTCTATTATAAAATCCTGAACGGTTTGCACATAATCGTTATTGCAGACAATTCCGATTTTAACCATTCTTGTTTTCTTTGTACTTGAAGGAAGAACATTTCTTTCAAATATTCTGACCATAACAAGAGTCATAATTGCAAGTGCAGTACCGCAAAAAGCAATATCAAACATTCCCGCACCGCAAGCCATACCGATACTTGCCGCAATCCACAAAGTTGATGCGGTTGTTAAACCTAAAACGATTGGTCCGTTTCTTAAAACCGTACCTGCACCGATGAAACCGATACCTGTTACAACCTGCGCCGCAACTCTTGCGGTATCTCTTATGCCTGTTGCCTGAGATATAACAACGTTATCCCCTTGCGCAAATGTCGGAAAGCCGTATATTGATATCAACGTAAAAATACAAGCACCGAGAGCAACCATAATATGTGTACGCAAACCTGCATATTTATTTGTCAGTTCTCTTTCCAAACCTATGCAAAAACCGAATGTGGCTGCAGAAACAATGCTTAGTACAAAATTATAGTTGATTACATTATTAAGTATCATAATCTCTCCTATCTTACTTTACTCTTAGGATCAAGTACATCTCTAATAGTATCACCTATCAGGTTAAATGCCAAAACTGATACAAAAATTAAAAATCCCGGAGTCAAAAGCCATGGTCGGTACAAAATATTCGTAAATTCCTGTGCTTCTTTAAGCATATTACCCCAACTTGCATCAGGCTGTTGAATACCCAATCCCAAGAAACTCAACCCCGATTCCGACAATATATAAGACGGAACTGACAATGTCATCGCAACAATAACAAAACTTGTTGTCTGAGGAAGAATGTGTTTTATAATAATTCTCAGTTTTGAAGCCCCGATAGCCTGTGCAGATTGAACATAATCTTCTGTCTTGATAGACAAGACCATTCCTCTTACAACCCTTGCAAACCCTGCCCAGCCGATTAAGGCAAGAATCAGGACAATAAGCATAAATCTTTGCGAACTTGTCATTCCTGACGGCAGAATTGATGCAAGGATAATTAAAAGATAAAAACTCGGAATGGACATTACGCCTTCTGCAAACCTCATCATAATCATATCGGTTTTACCGCCCAAGTACCCTGAAATTCCTCCGTATAAAAGCCCTATCGGGAACAGTACAAACAGCGCCAAAAATCCGATGGTCATTGATATCCGTCCGCCGAATAACAACCTTGAAAATACATCTCTGCCGTTAATATCCGTACCCAAAAGGAAAATTCTTCCGCCCGTATCGGTTGTAAACAGATGTCTTTTCAGTGGTATTAAACCTAAAAATTTATACGGCTGACCTTGTGCGAAAAATTTTATATAATGCTTTTTACTTCTGTCTAAACTGTACTTGATTTGCAGACTGTCTGAATCAAATTCTCTAACATAATTATATGTATAGGGCTTTGAAAATCTGCCGTTTTCGTCAATGGTAAATACTTTTGACGGCGGAACATAAGCCATTGTTCTGTCGGAAAAATCTTTTGTATAAGGTGCAATAAAATCAGCCAAAAACAATGCAAGATAGATTACACCAAGAACTATCAGTGCAATTCTTGCAAATTTATCTTTCCATAACGCTTTAAATAAATCTCTAATCATGACTTACTCCTTATTCTCGGATCAGTAATGATTAGCAGAATATCCGCAATTAAATTACCTGCAACAAGCATAATTGCACCCATCATCAAAGATGCCATAACAAGATTTATATCTGATTTTAATACTGCTTCAAGTATTAATCTGCCTAAGCCGGGATACTGAAAAACGTATTCGGTGAGCGCAGCACCTGAAAGTAAACCTGCAAATTCAAACCCCAAAAGTGTTATCATGGGATTGACGGCATTTCGCAAGGCATGTTTATAGATTACAACATTTTCACTCAAGCCCTTTGCTCTTGCAAATTTTACATAATCACTGTCTAAAACATCAAGCATATTTGCTCTCATTTGTCTTTGTAATCCTGCAAGCGAAATAGTAAACAAAACAATAACAGGCAAAATCAGGTGATGAGTTATATCCCAAAATTTACCGCCAAAACTCATATCCGCGAAATTGGGACTTGTTAATCCTCCTATCGGAAACCACCCTGTTTTAACGGCAAACATCAGTAATAAAACCGCAAAGAAAAACGACGGAATCGCCATTCCTATACTTGTCAATACGGTTAATATCCTGTCTAAATTCGTTTTCCATCGCACTGAAGCGATTATCCCGAGCGGAACACCGACAAGCCATGTCAAAAAAATTACAATGGTTGTTAATAATAAAGTATTCGGGATTCTTTCGCCAAGTTTTTGGCTGACTTTTTCCCCCGTTGAAGTTACTCCCAAATCGCCTTTTACAAACGAAAATGCCCATTTGCCGTACTGAACGATTATCGGCTTATCAAGTCCTAACCTTGCTCTTTCTTTTTCGACAGTTTCGGGTGAAACCGACGGATTAAGTTTCAATTCCGCCAAAGGGTCAACAGGTGACAGTCGTATAATGAAAAAACTTATCATTGATACGATTATCAACAGCGGTATCGTCTGAAGTATTCGTTTAATTATGTACTTTATTGTGTCCAATATAAATTTCCTCTATATTATGTGTAATTCCGCCAAGACTTGATGGGTAAATATTCTTGAATTTATCCCTGACTGCAACGATTCTTATGGGCGAATAAATATATATCATAGGTTTTTGTGTGTAAACAATATCCTGATATTTGTCATAGTATACTTTTCTGTCCTCAAATTTTGTCGCAAGCGCACCTTTTTCAAACATCAGGTCAAGTTCCTTTTCCCATGGCAAAATGCCTGCTTTACCCTCCTGCGGAGTCCTCATATTAAACATGTGAAGCCTGCCGTCTGATAGCCAGACATTTTTACCCCCATTAGGTTCTAACGGCGAACCTGTCAATCCCATTATGACCATATCCCAGTCAAAAGTCGATACAAGTTTGTTTACAAGCGAATTAAATTCTATCGGTTTAAAATTAACCTTCATTCCCAAATCTTCAAGGTCTTGCTTAACCATAACCCCTATTGCTTCACGCTCTGTGTTGCCTGCATTTGTGTAAAGGTTAAATTCAACCCTGTTACCGTATTTATCAAACAATCTGCCCTTTTTATCCGTTTTGAACCCCGATTTTTTCAGCAAAATTTTTGCATTATTAACATCCTTATCATAAGGTTTTAACTTTTTATTCAGATAAATCGAATTTAAGGTTTCGGGGGTGAAAAGCGGAACCCCCATACCGTTTGCAATGTTTAAGACCATATTTTTACGGTCGATTGCGTAATCAACAGCCCTGCGGAAATTCAAATCGCTGAACCACTTTTGTTTAACAGGTTCGACATAATATTTGCCATTGTCGTTTTTACGGTTATTCAGGTTCATTGAAATATACATCGTACCCGTATCAGGTCCTAAATTATAGAGTTTGAAGTCCGAATGAGGCTCTAACGATTTGTAACGGGCGACTTTTGAACCCTGCAGAGAAATAACATCAAGTTCTTTTGCCTCAAACTTCAAAACCTCATTATTCAAATCTCCGACAATTAAATAAACAAGTTTATCAAGGTACGGCAATTTTTGATTTTTTGTATTTATTTCGTAGTAATTCGGATTGCGTTCAAATACAACTCTTTGCGCAGGAACGTATTCTTTTAACTTAAAAGCGCCTGACACCACAAAATCTTTTGGTTTTGCATTTGTAGAGAGGAAAGAATCGAAATATGCGTTTCCTTTTTGTACGGCGTTATAAAATATATGTTTTGGGGCAATGGAGGTTGATAACATTCTCAAAAACGGTGCATAAGGTTCAGGGGTGACAAAAACCACAACATCATCCCCGTACTTGCGAACGGTCGGAAGTTTTCCGTTTATCACAAGCGAATCTCTTGTTGAGGTATCACCTAAGCCTGCAAAAATGATATTCTGCCATGTGAATACAACGTCGTCAGCCGTAATCGGTTTTCCGTCAGACCATTTTATACCATGTCTTAAATATATTGTGTAAACTTTTCCGTCAGGCGAAATTGTGTAGCCCTTAGCAAGTTTTGGTGCGACTTCGCCTGTTACGGGATTTGTCGTAAACAGTCCGTCATACATAACGCCCGACAAAATTGCAGAGGTATTATCCTTGCAGTTGAACGGATTAAAAGTCTTCGGACCTTCACCGATTGTTGATGATACAAGCGTACCTCCAAAATCCCCCACAGGGGCTTGTGATTGAAGATAATCAACACCGTTTATTGTTACATTTTTTGGCATGGGATAAGTTATAGCCAAATTTGTCTGATGTGTTTTGGTATTATTAGCAATTTTTGGCGGAACATCACGAACGATACACGCTTTTGACAAAAGCGCAATTAAAACCAAAACCAATAAAACCCTGAAAACTCTCCCTGTCATGCTTTTATAATAACATAAATTTGATTTTTTGTATTAGATATGTGTTGAGTTTTATTTGTTCACTTTTCTTTTTGATTGCGACGCAAAAAGAAAAGTGAACCGAAAAGAAAAACACGCTAATCAGTGCAATGCCTGACGGCATCGCTCCGCCCACTAATAATAAGTCTATAGTGTTCATAATTTTTGTCCTAACGGACAAAAATTTATCAGGCGCCTAAAGAACGGCGCCTTTGATAATAATCTTACAAGCGCGCGCCGTTGTCCTTAGCGTGAGTGAGCAGAGGCAGGAGCAATAGCGACAGTCGAGCAATTATGGCAGTAATGAATATTCTGCCTAATTGCGAGCG
>Ga0256405_10002009_pt1 | contig 50220 bp, 36 predicted proteins | sample RumenRJG_02DNA_FD_189096 | JGI IMG/M metagenome (GOLD analysis project Ga0256405, IMG submission 189096) | Bovine rumen microbial communities from Lethbridge, Alberta, Canada - RJG_02 | ecosystem: Host-associated > Mammals > Digestive system > Stomach > Rumen | place: Canada: Alberta...
AGCTGATGCTCTCCGTCATCGACCTCCACGGCCGCGAACTTATCTCCATCCCCAGCCTGACCGCCAACTCCCTGTCCCTCGACATCAGCACCCTCGACCCCGGCACCTACCTCCTCCGCCTCTCCTCTCCCTCCGCCTCCGCCTCCCGCCGCCTCGTCGTGCGATAAGGGGATTATCGCACCTGCAACCATAAACCATTGCAAAAAGAAAACACACTAAAAAAAACACAATATGAAAAGAAACGCTTTATTATTTGCATTGATGCTGAGCTTGTCTTCATTATCGGCGCAGACATTCAACAGCGCCATAGAGGAAGATGTTGCAGCTTCGTTGCCCCACACCGGGAACTCCATTGTCCGCAATTGGAACAACGACTTTGTCTTTTCGTATCACACGGACGGCACCAACTCCTATTTCGTCTGTACAAAAGTGGGTGATTTTCTGTCGCCCTATTATGCCACAGGTCCAAATATCGACGAATACTACCAGACAGCCCCCCTGCCTTCCAATATCTGGATTAAAGACATCCGGATTGTGGACGACTACGCGTTCTTTTGCGGCGGGGAAAGCAGCACAACAACATCCCAGGGCATCATCGGAGCCATCTATCTGCCTGCCTTTATTTCCGGATCATTAAATTGCAATTACTACCAGATATCCAAAACCTTGGAATTATCCCGGATGGTGGCATATAACTATGGTGGGCGATATAAAGTGGTGGCCGTGGGCACCAATACCTCTTCCCAGACCTCCAACAATTGTGCGGTCGAAATCGATGATCCCCAGTCCACAGCCCCTCTATCATACATTTATCGTGATTTTTCCATATCATCACCTAATATAGAGTATATCAACGACATCGTTTGTACCGACAAAGAAGTTGCCTTTGTTGGTGTTGTGATTTCTCCCACCAACGGCCACTACCTGTCCTACCGCGCCTCGGCAGACAAGTCTGCCGTGTTGAGCGACCTTTCCCTCGACTATATATATGTAATGCTCCAGCCGTTCGAATCCAGCGGCATTCATCCCCGTGCCGTACACCTGAGAGACGACCTTGTTGCGGTATCCTACCTGCATGACGACGGCATGGGCAGTCTCTCAAGCCGGATGCGGGTCATCGATGTCGCCTCGAACCAGAACGTTAATTCCCAGGAGATGTCCATTGACCAGAAAGAGGAGCCAATCGAAACAGTTTATTCCCCTGCAAGTAGAAAGATGGTTCTGCTACACCCTATGCTGAATCTTCCCGGCGGCACATCACAATTCTCGTTCTGGCGTCCTTTCGCCACCTCGAACTATAATGTCGATATCACTTACTACACCGATCCCTTTTATTCCTTAGACATATTCCACAATACAAACCTTGTGTCAACGGGAGGCAACCTATGGTATCTCCAGGACCTCTTGTCATTCTCCAATCGGGCATGCCCATCGTTAACCAAGTGGAGAGCTCTTATTATAAAGCCATTAACAATAAGATCATATCCGAGTCCCTGTCCGGCATCACCAGATCCTGCTTCATCCCTGCCATTACGTAGAGTTTCCACATCCAGCATCCTCAAACTGGACTGCAATACATCAAATTAACATTATAAAAAAACAAAACAATGAAAAAGCTATTTTTTATCATTTCCGTCGTCATAATTCCTTTTTTGTCGAAGGGACAGGACACATTAATATACCCCTCTTCCGATATGCTGTACTCAAGTTGGAGTTGCCCTGATTCTATTTACGGAATTAGCTGGCATTCTTCACTTCCTCACCATTTTGCAATAGAAAACTATGGGGAAAACACACATACCATATACGGGATAGCCGTCACCGCGAAATTCCCCATCCCTGCCAATTCGACGTTAAGATTCTATGAAAGGATCGACGGCGCTGTCAGAATTACCGACACCATAGCAGGAGAGACCGTCCCCTATCCGTTCAACTATTACATCAAATATTATCCTTATTGCTCCGCCACAACAACAGCGTCCAAAACCATTCCATGCTTTCTCTACCTGTTCGACACCCCCCACAAAAATATAGACACCTTTTATGTGGGTTTAAACGCACCTCTCTCCGTATGGGTGGACTCCAACCAGATTCATATATATGACATATTGTATTGGACACCTGATAATAGAGGTCAAACATTTATATTTGTTAATGAAGACATCCATAACCCCGCCGAGAATCTCTATGACCGATATACCGCCGCGGGTGGTGCGGGGGGCTCACTCTATCCCCTCATCGGGCTGCCGTGTACGGCACCGCAGGCGCCCTCCATATCCGTGGTGGGCGACAGCCTGCAGACTCAATGGACCAGCAGTGGCGAATTCTGCCAACTGAGGTTCAGAAACACCGACCGCAACAGCATCACCTTCGTCTCCGACACCCTCGCCGACACCCTCCTCTTTCTCCCCGACACCCTCCTCACCCCGGGAAACTACGAGGTGCAGCTCCGCAAGGCCTGCCGCTACACCACAGCCTCCTACGACACCCTGGCCTGGAGCCCCTGGGGCACCCCCGCCGCATTCACCGTCTCCTCCCCGGCGGGCATCACACGCATCGACCAGGCTCCCTCGTTCTCCCTCTTCCCCAACCCCGCCAGCGCCAGCGTCACCGTCAACATCAACGAGCCGGCAGGCTCTCAGGAGCTGATGCTCTCCGTCATCGACCTCCACGGCCGCGAACTTATCTCCATCCCCAGCCTGACCGCCAACTCCCTGTCCCTCGACATCAGCACCCTCGACCCCGGCACCTACCTCCTCCGCCTCTCCTCCCCCTCCGCCTCCGCCTCCCGCCGCCTCGTCGTGCGATAAGCCGCCCCATCCGGACGGCCCGGGGCGCGGTTAATAAACAATCGGCTTTTGATAACTTGTCGGTACGGGGGTGCTGCAAAAGGGAGAAAAGTTGTATTTTTGCATCTTGGAATAAAATGTAAAATTGACAAGATATGAAGGTAAGATTTTTCGCCTTGATGGCTTCTATGTTACTGATGACCACACTGATGGCGCAGAAACCGAAGGCAGTGCAGCTGACCCCCGCGGGGTTGCCGGACGAGTTGCTGGAACACATGAACGGCAGCACCAAGGACAAGGACCGCCAGAAGGAGAACACCAAGGTGCTGAAGGAATTCAAGTCGGTGTACACCAGCTTCGACAGCCAGCTGCAGCAGCGGTTGACCGATGTGTACAACTATGCTGTGAAGGCCAAGATGAAGGGTAACCCCGAGATGTGCGACCTGACGAAGATGCTGACGACCATAGCCACCACGCCGTCGGGGGGCGAGAATGTGGGCAACGCCTACAGCAACGCCCCGAACCTGGACGGTTTTGTGTCGAGTCTGGAGACCTTTGCCAAGCGCAACGCCAAGGCCAAGGCCGTGACGGAATACGTGTCGTTCTGCGAGGGGTTGTTTGCCAACCGTGTGCTCTATCATTCAGGCACGTGCGAGTGGCGCTTTGCGCCGCGCACGCCGTTCAGGCTGGGAGTGCAGAACGGGGAGCCGCTGGTGTGGTTCGACAACGCCGCCGACCTGCACTACGCCTCGGCAAAGGACGAGGCCGTCATCAAGGGCACCCGGGGCGTGTACAACTACAAGGAGCACGAGTGGAAGGGCGAGGGCGGCCGCGTGGAGTGGACACGCACAGGCCTCGGCGCCACGGAGTGCTACGCCGACCTGGGGCGCTACACGGCCGAAACCAAGTTCCCCAAGTTCAAGGCCGACTCCGTGGAGTTCGTCAACACGCAGTATTTCCCCGCCCCCATCCGCGGCCGTGTGGAGGACCTGCTGGACTCGCCCAAGGACCCCGGCAAGTACGGATACCCCCGCTTCCGCTCCTACCAGCGCGACTTCGTGCTGAAGGACATCATGCCCGGAGTGGACTACAACGGCAGTTTCATGATGAACGGATCGAAGTTCATCACCGCGTCGAGCAAACATCCGGCGCGCCTGGTGTTCAACCAGGACGGCAAGGCCAAGCTGGCGGTGACGTCGATGAAGTTCACCATCACGCAACAGCGCATGACGGCCGAGAACGCCGCCATGGTGCTCTATGTGGGTGAGGGCGACTCCATCACCAACACCGGTATCCTGGTGCGCTACCTGCCGGGAGAGAAGCAGGTGGTGCTGGTCAACGACTCGAAGCGCAACTTCTACAGCCCCTACAGCGACACCTACCACAACCTCGACATATACAGCGAGTCCATCGTGTGGCGCATGGAGCAGAACGACCTCGTGTTCTCGAACCTGGCCTCCGGCGGCGCCACAAGCACGACGAGCTTCGAGTCGAGCAACTACTATACCTACAAGAAATACCGCGAAATCAAAGGCATCGACGAGAAGAGCCCCGTGGAGCGTGTCTACGACTACGCCGATTCTCACGGCTCGGAGTTCTCGGCCCAGGGCCTTTCGGACGCCATAGGGCTCGACATGAGCCAAACCCTGTTGCTGATCCACACCCTGTCGAAACACGGCCTGGTGACCTTCAACGAGATCAACAACCGCGTAAGGATCAAGGACAAGCTCATCGACTACCAGAAGGCGTCGACCAAGAGCAAGGGCTTCGACTACGACGCCATAGCCCTCGAATCCGCCACCACCGGCACCAATGCCCGCCTGACCTTTGCCGACAACGCACTGACCATCCGCGGCGTGGAGCCCTTCGTGGTGAGCGACAGCCAGCGCGTGGTGGTATACCCCGACTCACTGACCGGACGCCAGGTCGTTGTGGGCCGCAACCGCGCCCTGCACTTCTCGGGCCGCATCGACGTGGGCAAGTTCATGCTCACCGTCAAGGACTGCGACTTCAGCTACGAGAACTTCTCTTTCAACATGCCCACCATCCAGAGGATGGAGTTCTATGTGCCCGATTTCAAGGCCCCGGACAAGTATGAACAGCTGGTGCGGACGCCGCTGAGCAACCTGGTGGGCACCCTCGACGTCGACAAGCCCGACAACCATTGCGGCATGACGAAGAACAAGGAGTACCCCATCTTCAAGAGCCTGGAGAACAGCAATGTGTTCTACGACGCCAAGGACATCCAGGGAGGCCAGTATGTGCGCGACCGGTTCTACTACACGCTGCTGCCCTTCACCATCAACAGCATGGCGGACTTTGTCACCGACAGCCTGCAGTTCACCGGCGTGCTCACCTCGGGCGGCATCTTCCCGGACATCAAGGAGCCGCTGCGCGTGCAGAAGGACTACTACTTAGGATTCAACATACAGACCCCGCAGGGCGGCTATCCCGCCTATGGCGGCAAAGGCCAGTACAACAAGAAACTCAAGCTCGACCACAGCGGCCTGCACGGCAGCGGCACGCTGGACTACCTGACGTCGCACTCCAAATCCAAGGACTACCTCTTCCTGCTCGACTCCACGGTGGCCGTCACCGACACCTTCAACGTGCGCGAGGAGCAGGGCTTCCCGCAGATTGCCAACGGCCGTGCCAGCATGCACTGGCATCCCTATGCCGACTCGATGGCTGTGGCCACGGTGGAGGGCGGACGGCCCTTCAAGATGTACCGCGGCGATGCCTCGCTGCGTGGCCGTGTGGACCTGATGCCCAAGGGCGCCGCTGCCGCCGGCGTGGCCGATGTGCGCGAGGGCACCTTCACGTCCGACCGCTTCGCGTTGGCCTCGCGCGAGATGAGTGCCGAGGTGAGCAGCTTCACCCTCCGCAGCACCACCTACAAGACCGTGGCCTTCAGCGCCCAGAACGTCAGCTCGAGCGTCAACTACGACACCCGCCGGGCCGACATCCAGGCCAAACAGGGGCCCGTGCGCAGCGACCTCCAGTTGGTGCAGTACGAGGCCTGGGCCGACCGTTTCAGCTGGGAGATGGACCGCAAGGAGCTGACCCTGGCCAACTCCACCCGCGGCACCTCCGAGGGCCTCGACGCCATGGAGCTGCGCCTGCGCCTGCCCAAGGCCGGCGACATGCCGGGTGTGCGCTTCACCAGCACCGACCCAGCCCGCAAGCAGCTTGGCTTCAGCTCGCTGCTGAGTATGTATAAATATGATGTCGGCGAACTGTCGAGCCAGGGCGTGTTCCTGGTCTCCGTGGCCGACGCCGCCATAGCCCCCGCCGCCGACACCCTGCACGTCAGCAAGGGCGGCGAGATGCGGGTGCTCAACAATGCCCAGGTGGTCTTCAACCGCGACAGCGCCTACCACTATCTGGTGGGTGCCGACCTGCTCATCGCCAACGGCGAGAACTTCACCGGCAAGGGCTACTACGACTTCCACAACGACCAGGAGAAGGCGCAGCGCCTGTTCATGAACAACATCGAGGTGAAGAACGGCATCACCACGGCCACGGGCAACGTCAGCGCCGAACAGTCGTTCACCCTCAGCTCGGCCTTCGGCTTTGCCGGCAAGGTGCGCCTCGAGGGCAACCACCGTTGGCCCTGGTTCGAAGGCGGTGTGCGCCTCATCCAGCCCTGCATCCCCGATGCGCAGCTGGGCCTGCTGGCCTATGCCGACTACACCGACCCGGAACATGTGCACGTCACCGTGCCCGAACTGCCCACCGACTGGAAAGGCAATCGCATCACGGCCTCGGTGCTCATGGACAAGAGCACCCTGCGGCCCCACGCCGCCTTCCTCACCAACGAGAAGGTGGCCGACAACGAGCTGCTCTCGGCCCATGGCATCCTCACCTACCTCGGCGACCGCAAACAGTATATGATTGGCTCCGAAGCCAAGGTCAGCGACCCCGACGGCATTGTGGAGCCCTACCTCGCGCTGTCGACGGAGGACTGCATCGTCGAGGGTGAAGGCCCTGTGAACTTCGCCCGACGCAAGACGCAGGCCTCGTTCTACTCCTACGGTTCCGCCACCGTCGGCATCAGCAGCGACAACGAGGACCAGCTCACCACCGTCTTCGGTTTCTCCTTCCCCATCGACCAGAGCATCGTCAACTCTCTCTACAACAACTTCAAGAACGAGTTGCGCGTGATGCCCATCGGCGGCACCACCAGCGCAGAGATGCGCCATGCCATGATGCACCACCTCGGACCCGAGAAGGGCGGCGCAGCCTATGCAGTCTACAGCGCCATGGGCCAGCTGGACAAGGTGCCCGAGGCCATGCAGTCCACCATGCTCTTCGACAACGTCCGTTGGCAGTATACGCCTGCGCTGGGCCTCTTCTGCGAAGGCAAGGTCGGCCTGGTGAGCATCGGCGACAAGCCCATGGGCGTCACCGTCAACCTCAAGGCACAAATCTATATGGACAAAGGCAACCAGAAGATGAAGATCTACGTCGAAGCCGCCAAGGACCATTGGTACTTCTTCTACTACGACACCCAGGCACAGGACCTCACCATCTACAGCAGCTACGGCACGTGGGACGACCAGATCAAGGCCCTCACCACCGACCAACGCAAGGTCAGCAAAGAAGGCCTCGGCACCTTCTTCTACCACGTGGGCAATGTAGCCAACTACGTGCAGAACAACTTCCTCATCCCCTTCAGCCGTGCGGCCCATCCCGACGAGGACGGCGAATAGTCCACGACACTCCAAAAAACAGCAAAAACGGAGGCGAAACCACTGCGGTTTCGTCTCCGTTTTGCATTCATGGCAGAAAAAATTTCGCATAGACAATATCCTAAAAATCAACTCTTAACTCTCAACTCTCAACTCTTAACTGAAAAAAAGTTTTGCCATATCGGAAAATGTTCGTACCTTTGCACCCGCTTTCGAGAGAAAAAGATGAAAGTTTTGCCCAGGTGGTGGAATTGGTAGACACGCTACTTTGAGGGGGTAGTCGCCATAGGCGGTGCAAGTTCAAGTCTTGTCCTGGGCACGAAAGAAAAAAAGACGTTCAAACGACGTCTTTTGCTTTCAAAGAAAGCTACCAGATGCCCGGGTGGCGGAATTGGTAGACGCGCACGTTTCAGGTGCGTGTTCCGAAAGGAGTGCAGGTTCAAGTCCTGTTCCGGGCACCAAAGAGAGAAGACCAAACAAGGTCTTCTCTTTTTTTTATACCCTCCGCGCATGTTAAATGTTGTTAAAACGGAATGGACGATGTAGACTTTTGACGAAAATGGCGTTATATATGTAGTATAAACTTTTTTTATACTATGAAAAAACTATATTTTGTCATGATATTGGCGGCGCTGCTGGGTTTGGCGGTGCCGATGAGGGCACAGGAGGCAGGGAACACGGTGCTGCTGACGGCGCATCTGGTGGACGGCTATGACGGGAAGGCGCTGCGGGCTCCGTGGGACGTGAACTTCATCTGCGACGCCCTCGACCAGGCCGTCGTGGCCACGCCCGACTCGTCAGGCTTCGTCGAATTGCGCCTGCCCAAAGGGAAATGCATCGTGATGGCGATATTCCATTACCCCGTCACCCTCGACCTTGCATCCGACACCGTCGTCGAACGGCTGGTACTGGAGTCCGACGTCTTCGACCAAGCCATAACGAACATCTACTTTTCTCGCCACAAGAAGGACAGCGCCCTGCACGCCGAGGAGGCCCTGTTGAAGGCCGACCTGCACTACGTCGACACCTCCTTGCACTTCCTCGACCCGGACCCCAACTACTACCAGCTGGCCTATCTCTACGAACGCGACCTGCACTATCCCTTGCCCCGCTGGCGCACCTTCTGCCGCGACTCCGCGCTCCACTACCTCCGCTACAGCTACCACCAGAACCCCGAGCGCTACGACTACCTCTACTATTCCATCCGCCAGCTGGAGCACGCCCTCGGCCTGCCGCACGACCGCAAGGTGCGCCGCCCCAAGGCGCCCGACAGCCGCTGGTACGCTCCCATGCCCGAGGTAAAGGACGGCTGGATCGACGACACCGCCACCTCCTACACGGACCTCTTCGCCAGGGCCCGCAACATGAGCCACCACCTCTCCCTCGAGCTGGCCTCGCAGGGCGAGAAGAGCCTCGTCTACCCACGCCGCAAGAAACCCGCCGTGCGCATACTCTACTACGGCGGCCTGGGCAACAGCACTGCCATCCGCATCGAGGACGGCCGTCTGCACTACGCCTCCTGCGACGACCCTTGGTACGCACCCGACGAATCCCGCTGGCGCGAGCGCTGGAGCGCCAAGCTGACACGCGCCGAGATGGACACCATGCTCGCCTGCCTCGATTCGCTGCACCAGCTCGGCGGCCAAAACTACCTGGCGGACGTCATTGCCATCGACGCACAGAACATCCACATCGAGTACACCGACCAGACAGGCTACCACTACGTCGACTGCTTCGCACCCAACAAGCATCCCGAAACGGCGCCCATCCACCGCTACCTCGACCGCCTCTTCCGCCGCCACACGCACCTCCTCACCCTCGGTCCCATAGTGAACGGCCCTTCCAACCACGGCGGCCGCTACACCATCGACGGCAAGAACATCCACCTTGAGGCCAACGACGATGGCTTCTCCCCCAGGCGCTTCCGCCTGCCGGAGGGCACCTACAGCGTCCGCGCCGAGGTTCCTGGCTTCGAGCCGCAGGAGTTCCGCCTTCGCCTGCAGGGCGACACGGCCATCGACACCCTCCGCCTCAAGCACCGGAGCATCGACCTACAGGTGAACCTCCTCTTCCCCGGCGGCGCCGAGCTAACCGGCCCCATGCTGCTCTACGTCGAGGGCGTGGACACCGCCATCGTCGAGGAACAGCCCGGCCCGCGCATCGCAACGGGCGGCTACCCCGCGGTGTTCCGCCATGTGCCCGCAGGCACGCGATGCTTCATCGTGGAAGACAGCAAGCGCGTAGGGGGCCACTTCCACACCCCGCTGCTCTACATCGCCGACAGCCTTGAAGATGCCGACAGCCTCACCATGACCCTCGACCACAGCCGCCGTCCCTTCCGCTCAGCCCGCGAGAAGGACAGCACCCTCCGTGCCGAGGCGCGGATGATGCACATCTCGGGCGTCGATAGGTCCGAAGAGCTCGGCAAACTCTACTACCACGACTTCCTGCTCTTCCGCATGCCGCCCTGGCAGACCTTCGACAGCGCCCGCTCCGAGGCCCATCTCTACCTTGCCGTCACCTACCTCCTCCACCCCGACAAGCACTACCTCTACTACCCCCTCCGCCAGCTGGAAATCTTCGGCAACCAGAAAGCCGACCCGTCCCTCCTGCCTCCTGCCGAAGACACCCTGCGCTACCTGCCCCTGCCGGTCGACGACCTGACACCATACTCCCACCAAGACATACTCACCCCCTTGGAAGAGAACCACAAAGAGGCACGCCGGATGTCCGAATGGCTGACCCTCATGGACGAACCCACGCTGCTGCACCCCAGGCGCCAAGGTCCCGTGCTGCGCCGCCACAGCACCACCTCACACCACGACGAACTCTACTGCCTCCGCATCGAGAACGACACCCTCTACACGAAGCACCTCTTCAACACCTTCGGGCCAACCGACCCCATCGACACCACCATCGACCAAGAGCCCTCGCACTACCCCGACACGCTCGTCGTCGCCCAACGGGCGCTGACCCCCGCCGAACGCGACACCCTCCGCCTGCTCCTCCGCGCCATGGCCGACGAATACCTCGACGGCACGGTGGGCACCAGCGGAGGGATGCATGCCGTCATGGAAAGCTACGAATACATCGTCGACGGCGAGTTCCGCTACGTCCGCAGCCTGGCGCCATACAGCGTACCCCTGCTGCGACGCCTCGACGAATGGCTCGCGCAACTGACAAAACAATAAAAAAGAAAGCCACCCCGATGCGGGGTGGCTTTTTTCGTTTCTAGTAGTTGAACTTGATGTCCTTGACGTTGAGCTGTATCTCCGTGCGCCCGCGCCAGTAGTTCTCCTCCAGCTGGTAGCAGAGGTCGAAGCGCTCGTTGCGCATACGGTTGATACACTCGCCCATCTGGAACGCGATGGCCGGATAGGGTGCCGAGCGTTCGGCAATGGGGATGGCGTTGAACTTGAGGTGGTTGGTACCCACAACGCGGGCGTTGCCCGTGTCCACCAGCTCGCGCGTGACGAAGACCGGCACGTTGTTCTCCGGCCCGAAGGGCGCAAACTGCTTGAGGATGCGGAGGAACTTGGGCGTGATCTGCGAGAATCCCAGTTCGGCATCCACCTCGATTTCGGGCAGGGCCTCTTCGGCCCCCATGCCCTCGCGCACCAGCTGCTCAAAGCGGTCGACGAAGGCGCGCATATTCTCCTGCCGCAGCGACACACCGGCGGCGCACTTGTGTCCGCCGAAGTGCTCCAGCAGGTCGGCGCATTTCTCCAGGGCCTCGTGCACGTCGAACTCCTTCACCGAACGGGCCGACCCGGTGATGAGGTCGTCGCTGCCGCGGGTGAAGACGATGGTCGGTTTGTAGTAGGCCTCCACGATGCGGCTGGCCACGATGCCCACCACGCCGCGGTGCCAGTGCTCGTCGAAGAGCACCAGCGACTGCCTCCCCTTGTAGAAGGGGTCGTAGTCGATGCGGCGCTTGGCCTCCTCGGTGGCGGCGGTATCCAGGCTCTTGCGCTCGAGGTTGTAGTTGTTGATGTCGTCGGCCAGACGCCGTGCGATGGCGGGATCCTCCGTCAGCATCAGCCGCACGGAGTCGAACGCCGAACGGATGCGCCCGGCGGCGTTGATGCGCGGCCCCACAAGGAAGACAAGGTCCGTAATCGTGAGGTCCTTCTCGAAATATCCGTTCTTCCCCTGCTCCGACGTGTCGGTCGCCTCGGGCATGTCCGCTTTCCGCCTGTCCACATGTCCGAACTTCAGGATAGCCTCGATGCCGGGACGCGGCTTGGTATTGAGCACACGCAGGCCGAAGAACGCCAGCACACGGTTCTCGCCCATGATGGGCACAATGTCGCTGGCGATGCTGACGGCCACGAGGTCCAGGTACTTCAGCAGCCGCAGCTTGAGGTCCTCCTGGCGCTGGCGGCGGGCGGCGTCGAGCTGCTCGGGCAGGTCGCACAGGCGCACGCCGAGGCGCTGCTCGAGGTGGGCCTCGGCAATCTTGAAGCCAATGCCGCAGCCGCTGAGCTCCTTATAGGGATAGGGGCAGTCCACCTGCTTGGGGTCCAGCACCGCAACGGCCTGCGGCACCTCGTCGCCCGGCAGGTGATGGTCGCCGATGATAAAGTCGATGCCGTACTGCTTGGCATAGTCCACCTGCTCCATGGCCTTGATGCCGCAGTCGAGGGCGATGATGAGTTTGACCCCCGTCTCGCGCGCGTAGTCGATACCCTGGTACGAGATGCCGTAGCCCTCGCGTTCGCGGTCGGGGATGTAGAAATCGATATTATGGTCCAGTTCCTTCAGATAGGAATAGACCAGCGCCACGGCCGACGTGCCGTCGACGTCGTAGTCGCCATAGACCATGATGCGTTCCTGTTGACGTATGGCCTCGTTGATACGGTCGATGGCCTGTTTCATACCCTTCATCAGGAACGGATCGTGAATCTGATCCAATCCCGGACGGAAGAAACGCCTCGCCTCTTCAAAGGTGGTGACACCCCGCTCTACAAGCAGAGTGGCAATGATTTTGTCAACGCCCAACGATGCCGCAAGTTTTTCAACAGTCTCTAAATCATAATCTTCTCTTATTATCCAACGTTTTTCTTTCATATTTTTCTGGCCGTAAAATTACAACTTTTTTTCCACACGGGCAAAAAAAAATTTCAACACCCACCCAAAACCATCCCCCACCCAAACCCTATCCGATAGGTATCCAATTCGGCATATCTTATATTGTTCTTATATTGTTTACATATTGTTCGCATATTGTTCTTATATCCACAATATAGGAACAATATAAGAACAATATGTAAACAATATAAGAACAATATAAGAACGGCCGTATCGGGGGCGTATCGGGTAGGGGTTTGCTGCCGTTGTTTGCCAATAAAATGGGTTGTGGACAATATTTTTTTCATTGTGTCGTTAATGGATAAAATAAAACAAAGAGTAAAGTGAACGTTGCAGCATTGGTATCCGGGGGCGTGGACAGCTCGGTGGTGGTGCACCTGCTGAAGGAGCAGGGCATTACGCCAGACATCTTCTATATCCGCATCGGGATGGAGGATGAGGAGGGCTATATCGACTGCCCCGCGGAGGAGGACATAGAGATAACGCAGTGGATAGCGCACCACTACGGGTGCCGTTTCGAGGAGGTGAACCTGCACAAGGAATACTGGGACAACGTGGTGAGCTACACCATCGAGAGTGTGCGCAAGGGACTGACGCCGAACCCGGACGTGATGTGCAACAAGCTGATCAAGTTCGGAGCCTTCAACGACCGCCGGGGCAAGGACTACGAGCGTATCGCCACAGGGCACTATGCGAGAGTGGAGAGCGGAGAGTGGAGAGTGGAGAGCGGAGAGCGGGGAACGGAGAACGGGGAACAACACGATGCGGCAGCATGTTCTCCGCTCTCCACTCTCCACTCTCCACTCGTCACCTTCCTGGCCACCGCCAAGGACCCGGTGAAGGACCAGACGGATTTCCTGTCGCAACTGGAATACCGCCAGATAGAGAAGCTGATGTTCCCCATCGGGGGGATGATGAAGAGCGAGGTGAGGGAGATTGCCGCCAAGGCAGGCCTGCCCAGCGCCACGCGCAAGGATTCGCAGGGCATCTGCTTCCTGGGCAAAATCAACTACAACGACTTCATCCGCCGCTACCTTGGCGAGCGCGAAGGCAAGATTGTGGAGCTGGAGACGGGCCGCGTGCTCGGCACCCACAAGGGCTACTGGTTCCACACCATCGGGCAGCGCAAAGGGCTCTACCTCAGCGGAGGGCCGTGGTTTGTGGTGCGGAAGGACGTGGAGGAGAACGTGCTTTATGTGTCGCAAGGCTACGACCCCAAGGAACAGTACGGCGACCGCATCAGCCTGATGGGGTTCCACCTGCTGAGCGGGAAGTGGCCCAACCCCTCAGTCCTTCGCTCGTCAGGCTCGCGGGCCATAGCACGGACAGCTCCCCTCGAGGAGGGGAGCAGCAATGGGGAGCTGCTGGACCACCTGCCGGAAGGCGAGGTGGAGGTGAAGTTCAAGATACGCCACACGCCGGAGTTCCATCCCGGAGTGCTGCACAGGACGGACGACGGGCTGGTCACCATCGAGAGCGGCGAGCCGATACAGGGCATCGCCGCCGGCCAGTACGCCACCATCTACGACAAGGAAGCCCACCTGGTGCTGGCCACAGGGATGATTGTGGGCGGTGGCAATGATTAACGGTTACAGAGACTGGATATGCAACTATTCTATTGCAAAGAGATAACGCTTGGTGGCTATGCCACGCTGGATGCCGAGGAGAGTCGGCATGCAGTGCGTGTGCTGCGCCTGCGCGAGGGCGACCCACTGCACGTCACCGACGGCCAGGGGCACCTGTACGAGTGCCGGGTGGTGGAGGCCAACGACAAAGCCTGCACCGTAGAGACGCAGGGGGCTGCGTCCCAGATGCCGGAGGAGACGCAGCACGCTGCGTGTCTACATCTGGCGGTGGCGCCGACGAAGAACCCGTCGCGCATGGAGTGGCTGGTGGAGAAGGCCGTGGAGGTGGGCGTGGACGAGATTACCCTGCTGGACTGCGACCACTCGGAGCGTTCGTTCCTGAAGACCGACCGCCTGGAGCGCATAGCCCTGAGCGCCATGAAGCAGAGCCTGCACCTGACGCTGCCGCGCATCCATCCGGCCGTGAAACTGCGGGAGTGGCTGCGTGCTTTTGCCGGCGGGACACCGGCGCTCCAATTTATTGCCCATTGCGAGGCCGACCAGCCGCGCACACCGTTGGCCACGGTCCTGGAGGCGGGGCGCGACGCGGTGGTGCTGATAGGCCCCGAGGGCGACTTCTCGCAGGAGGAGATAGACCTGGCATTAGAGTGCGGATTCCGGCCCGTGAGCCTGGGGCCCAGCCGCCTGCGCACCGAGACGGCAGCGATGTATGCCGCTGTGGCATTCAGCATAACCAACGACTGCAAGAAATGAAAAGAAGAATAAAACATATAGGACTTATAGGGCTCATAGGACTCATGGGACTTATAGGCAAGGTGAACGCCCAGCCGCAGATAGCCCTGCTCAAGTACGGCGGCGGGGGCGACTGGTACGCCAACCCCACGTCGCTCACCAACCTCATTGCCTTCTGCAACCAGGACCAGCAGATGGGGCTGAAGCCCCAGTATGCCACTGTGGACGTGGGCAGCGCGGAGATATTCAACTACCCCCTGCTGCACATGACGGGTCACGGCAACGTGGTCTTCGACGACCATGAGGTGCAGAACCTGCGCAGCTACCTCATCGGCGGCGGATTCCTGCATATCGACGACAACTACGGCATGAAGGAGTTCATCATGCCAATGATGAAGAAGGTGTTTCCGGAGCTGGAATGGGTGGAGCTGCCCTTCTCGCACCCAATCTACCATCAGAAATACCAGTTCCCCAACGGACTGCCGAAGATACACGAGCACGACAACCTGCCGCCCAAGGGCTACGGCCTGATATGGGAAGGGAGGCTGGTGTGCTTCTTCACGTGGGAGTGCGACCTCGGCGACGGCTGGGAGGACCCCGACGTGCACAACGACAGCCAGGCCACACGGCAAAAGGCGCTGCGCATGGGGAGCAATATTGTGAGATATGTGTTTAACGAATAAACAATGGTTAATGACATGAAACAGAAGATTCTTTTCGCGGTGGCGATGGTGGTGGCAGGGATGATGGCTATGGGATTTGCGGCTGTGCCGAAGGAGAAATACAAATCGATAGCCTTGCAGAGCGACTATGAACAGCTGATAGTCAACGCCGCCTTTGACGTAACGCTGAGCGACACGGTGAGAGACATCCGTGTCTATGCACCCGAAGCGGTGCAGAAGCACCTGACGGTGGCACAAGAAAACGGGACGTTGCGCATCGCCATGCGGAGAGACGTGAAGTTCAAGTTGAAAGAACGTCCGCGCGTGCTGGTACCGTCCCGGATGAGTGTGAGATACATCGAGCTGAACGGTGCCTCCAACCTCCGCATGGGCAAGATAGAGCGCGAGGCGCTGGAGATATACCTCACCGGGAGTTCGCAACTGCAGGGAAGCTTTGTGGGCAAGCAGGTGAGTATTGAGCAGGCCGGCGCGTCGGACCTGAAAGTCCATGTGGCGGTGGACAATGTCTTCCTCAACATCAGCGGCGCCTCGTCGACAGAGCTACGAGGCCGTGCGCTCATCAAAATGGAAATGAGCCTGATAGAAGCCTCGAGCCTGGATGCCGAGAAGCTGGAGGCCAAACGCATAGAGGGCAGCATGGACGGCGCCAGCAATGCCATCCTGTGGTGCACAGAGCGTATGCGCGTGCCTGTACGCAACGCAAGCCGTCTGGTATACATCGGACATCCGCTGGTGGTGAACTGCCCGACGAGCGATGTCTCAACAGTTACCCATAAATAGGCAATGCCCCATGAGTTTCAAAACCATCCGTCGATACTTGAAATACCACCTCTTCTATTATACCCTGGAGGTGCGCAACTTCCTCTTTGCAGAACGGCATGTGAAGGATTGCAAGCAGATACCCATCATCATCAACCACTACACCTATCTGCGCGACCTGATAGGCTGCCTGGAGCGTCGCGGATACCGCAACCTCTACATCATCGACAACCACTCGACGTATCCGCCGCTGCTCGAATACTACGACACGTTACCGTACAAGATATTCCGTCTGGAGGAGAATCTTGGATTCAGGGCGTTTGTCCTCTCGGGCATCTACAAGCAGTTCCGCAACCGGTTCTTCGTGTACACCGACTCGGACATCTACCTGCCCGACGAGTGTCCTGACGACTTTTTGGAACGGTTCTATCGCATATTGACCACCCGGCCCTACACCGCGAAGGTGGGCAACGCACTGCGGATAGACGACCTACCCGACTGCTATGAGCAAAAGAAGAAGGTGCGGGAGTGGGAAGCACAATTCTGGCAAAAGCCTTTGGGCAACGACCTCTATCTGGCACCTATCGACACCACCTTTGCCCTCCACAAACCCAACACCGAGATTGGGCACCACTACACCGGCGAGCGAATCCGTGTGGCCGGTGTCTGCACAGCCATTCACAGACCCTGGTATATGGACAGCGCCCACCTGAGCGAGGAGGAGCAGTACTATGCCGACACCGTCAACCGGGCCAACACCTTCTGGACAGAACCTAAAAAAAGCTAAACCTCACACTGACGGAAGAATTCCCAGCTCATCTCGGCTTGCAGATGGAGCATTTCGAGGCCGTCTTTCACCTGTGCGCCATGGATCGACGCATCGCGCATGAGACGTGTTGGCGAGGGATTATAGGTAAGGTCGAACACATAGGGGAAATCAGGGTCAGCGACAGGGCTGTTGTCAATATCGGGGTACATGCCGACGGGAGTGGCGTTGACGAGAAGTGTGGCGGACGGAGAATGGCAAGAGGAGAGTTGTTCGTAACCTATCTGGTCGTCTCCCCGAGGGGTACGGCTTACATATTGGCAAGGAATTCCCATCTGACGGAGCGCATAGGCTACCGCTCGGGCCGCGCCACCTGTGCCGAGGACAAAAGCCCGATGTATATCCCAGCCTGTATGTTCCAGACTTTGCTTGAATGCACCTGCATCGGTATTGTGTCCAAAAAGGCGGTTGCCCTCAACGGTGACGCAATTCACGGCGCCGATAGCCATGGCAGTAGTGTCCAGCGCATCCAAATATGGAATGATTTCCTGTTTATAGGGCACCGTGACATTGAAACCACAGATGCCGTTGCACTCCACCCACTGTCGGAGGCCCGCAAGCGAGGGCATCTCGTGCAAAGCATAGGTATGGTCATGCAGCCCAAGTTGCGAGAAAAGCCCCTCGAACCACTGCTGGGAATAGGAATGACCCAGCCGTCTGCCTATCAGTGCAAATCGTTTCATTTCAGCGTGCAAAGATACATAAAAAAGTGGAATCATACACATTTTTCACTTTTCGTTTTTCATTTTTCATTTATTTTGTGTACATTTGCATTTTAAAATTATGAAGATTATAAGGGTCATACTACTGATACTCAATATCGTTGCAGCATTGGGACTGATAGCCACCACGCTGGCAGGCGTCATTGCCCCATCGAAGAACATCCTGCCGTCGGTGCTGGCCTACGGCTATCTACCCATGCTTGGCATCAATATTTTTTTCCTGCTGTTATGGCTTCTGATGGGCAAGTGGCAGTTTCTCATATCCACTGCCGCCATTGCCGCCCGATACACCTTTATCGGACTCTTTTTCCAGATTGGCGGGACTTCCACTGTGCCCCCCGCCGACGAACACCCGTCCATGATTACACTCCTCAGCTACAACGTTCACAACTTCGGTGGCAACGACTATGAGACCCTTCCCAAAGACTCGGTCGCCCTGGGCTTCCTCGACCTCCTGCGCGAATATCAGCCCACGGTGCTTTGCCTGCAGGAGTACGTCGCCGTCAAAGGGCTCAGCATCACCGACAGCCTCGAACTCATGGGCTACAACCACTACTACGGTGCCCGAGGCTCCAACACCGCTCCCAGCGGCACCGTAATCTTCTCCAAGCTTCCCATCACCTATGTTAAACGTGTCGACCTTCAGAAAGTCCTTGTCGAGATTCTCAACGGCGACCGTCCCTTCCGCCTCCTCTGTGTCCACATGGACAGCTATGCATTCGACCTCGACGACCGTGCCGATATCGAGCAAATGCGCCATCTGAAAATCGACTCCACTTCGCGACGCACCATGGGCAAAGCCAAAGAGACCGTCATCCGTCACGAGACCGAATGGAACGAACAGTTGCGTCCACTGGTCAGCGAGTGCACCCTGCCGCTCATTCTCGCCGGCGACATGAATGATATACCATCGTCGTGGCTCTATTCGCAAATCACCAAATACCTCTCTGACACCTATCGCGACAAAGGCCTGGGTTTCTGTACCACCTACAACGGCAGCTTCCCACGATTCCGCATCGACATGGTCTTCCATTCCCCCCAATTCTCCACCCTCAGCTACCGCCGCATCAAATCCGACCTCTCCGACCACTACCCTGTCCTTGTCTCACTCGAATTCAACGACAAACCATGAAGACACAAGACCGCTATGACCAGATGATTGCCCGTTTTGAACGGGAGATGCCTGTGGCCGAAACCGAGTTGCACTACGACAACCCATTCCAGCTGTTGGTGGCCGTCATCCTCTCGGCGCAATGCACCGACAAACGGGTCAATATGGTAACCCCCGCCCTCTTCGCCGCCTACCCCGATGCCGCCGCCATGGCCCAGGCCTCGGCCGACGACATCCTGTCCTATATCCACTCCGTCTCCTACCCTAACAGCAAGAGCCGCCACCTGGCCGACATGGCCCGCATGCTCGACTCCGAGTTCGGCGGCGTTGTGCCCTCCGACATCGACGCTCTCCAGCGCCTCCCCGGCGTGGGACGCAAAACCGCCAACGTCGTCGCTGCCGTGGTCTTCGACCTCCCCGCCATGCCTGTGGACACCCACGTTTTCCGTGTCTCCAACCGCATTGGCCTCACCCGCAACTCCAAGACCCCGCTCGAAACCGAACGCACCCTCGTCAAACATATCCCTGCCGAAAAACTCTCCACCGCCCACCACTGGCTTATCCTCCATGGCCGCTACGTCTGCCAGGCCCGCAAACCTAAATGCGAGGCCTGCTTCCTTGCCGACATCTGTGACTATAACCTTAAAGCACTCAAGAAAGGAGGCAACCAGTGATTTTCGGTGCACCACTTTTCCTCTGGGGGCTAACCGCTTTAGCCATTCCCATTGCGGTGCACCTCTTCCAGTTTCGCCGCTACCGCAAGGTCTACTTCAGCAATGTCGACCGCCTCGAGGCCCTCCAGACCGAAAGCCGCCGCCAGAGCAACCTTCGCCGCTGGTTGGTGCTCCTCATGCGTTGCCTGGCCATCGTCTTTCTCGTGTTGGCCTTTGCCCAACCCACCATTCCCGGCAACGGGCAGGCTCTCCATTCCGGTGCCACCGTCGTCAGCGTCTATCTCGACAACTCCTTCTCCATGGAGAACAGCACCAGCGACGGATCGCAACTTGAAGCCGCCAAGCAGAAAGCCCGTGAGATTGTCGCAGCCTATCGTCCCGGCGACCGTTACCAGCTCCTTTCCAACTCCATGGCTGGCAGCGAATACCGGTGGCTGAGCCGCGAGGAATTCCTCGATGCCGTCAACCTCCTCGCCATCGCCCCCGCCAGCCGTCACCTCAGCGAGGTGGCCGCAAGCCAAAGCGACTTCATGCGCCAAAGCGGCGCCGCCAACCGTCATGCCTACCTCGTCAGCGACTTCCAGCGCTCCATCGCCGACCTCAATGCACTTCCCGACGACAGCCTGGCCCTCTTCACCCTCGTGCCCCTCGAAGGCGTAGCCACCGACAACCTCTACATCGACACCCTGCGCCTCGACGCCCCGGCCTATTTCGTCGGCGGCAGCGTCAACGTCGAAGCCACAGTCCTCAACGGCGGCGCCACCGACGCCGAAAAACTCCCCGTACGCCTCATCGTCAACGGCCGCGAACGCGCCATCGCCACCCTCGACATCCCCGCCGGTGCCTCTGCCAAAACCACACTCCGCTTCACCATCGACAGTGCCGGATGGCTCGATGGTCGTGTGGAAATCACCGACTACCCCATCACCTTCGACGACCGCTACCACTTCGCCATCCTTGCCGGCAGCCGCATCAGCATGCTGCAGGTCGACTCCGGCACACCCAACGACAATCTCCGCCGACTTTTCGCCAACGACTCCGCCGTATCCTATCAAGTCGCACCCCTGCCCTCCGACCTTTCAACGCTCAACTTCATCGTCCTCAACGAACCTCGCGACATTCCCTCCGGCCAAGCCCAAGCCCTTGCCAGCTGGGTCGAACAGGGAGGCACCCTGACCCTGATACCTCCCGCCGACACTAAGCCCGAGGCCATCAACGCCCTCCTCTCCCTCCTGAAGTCGCCCTCCCTCGACCGTTGGCAAAAGCGTCCGGCCAAAGCCAACGGAATAGACTTCCAGAGCAGTCTCTACCGCGGCGTCTTCAACGGCACCAGCAGCGAGATGGAAATGCCCTCCGTGCAAGGCCACTATACCCTTGGCGACAATGCCGCCCTGCGGCAGAACATCATCACCCTCGCCAACGGCACCCCCCTGCTCTGCTCCACACCCTACGGCGAAGGCCGACTCTACCTCTTCACCACACCCCTCACCGACGAATGGACCTCCTTCACGGCACAGGCGCTCTTTGTACCCACACTCTACAACATGGCCCTCTACAGCCGTCCTCAGGCCACTGCGAGCCATACCCTCGGCGACCGCAACCCCATCTTCCTTCAAGGCAACTACGACCCCACCGCCACACCACCCGAACTCAAAGCCCGCAACACAGCCACCTCACTCCTGCCCGACCTGCGCCGCATCGGCAACCGCAGCGCCCTGCTGCTCCACGGCGAACTCACCGACGACGGCATCTACCTCCTTGGCAACGAGGAGCACCTCGCCTTCAACCACCCGCGCCTCGAGTCGGACCTCGACTTCCTCACGCAAAGCGAAATCGAGAACCTCCTCGACGACCGGCCAGGCTACTCACTTGTGCGCAACACCGCCAAACCCCTCGACCAGGAGATACGCTCCCGCGAAGGGGGCACCCCCCTCTGGCACTGGTGCATCCTCCTGGCTTTAACCGCCCTCCTGGCCGAGACCCTCCTGCTGAAAATTCATCGAAAACCCCAAGTAAAATCATAGCCTATATGCTACTCCAAGCCGACAGCCTCAGCAAATCCTATGGCACCCAGCGCGTCCTCGACGGCATCAGCTTCACCGCCGATTGCGGCGAAGTGGTGGGCATCCTCGGTGCCAACGGGGCCGGCAAAACCACCCTTTTGCGCATCGTCAACCGCATCCTCGAAGCCGACAGCGGCACCCTTCTCTTCGACGGCCACCCCATGACGCGCGACGACCTCGCTGCCGTAGGCTACCTGCCCGAAGAGCGAGGCCTCTACCGCCACATGCGCGTAGGCGAGCAGGTGCTCTACCTCGCACGCCTCAAAGGCATGAGCCGGGCCGACGCTCTGGCCGAAGCGCGGCAATGGTTCGACCGGCTGGGAGCCTCCGAATGGTGGAACCGCCCGGCCAACCGCCTCAGCAAAGGCATGCAGCAGAAAGTGCAGTTCATCTCCTCCGTGGTGCACAGGCCCCGCCTGCTGGTTCTCGACGAACCTTTCTCGGGTTTCGACGCCGACAACTCGGCCATGCTGCGCGCTGAAATCGAACGCCTCAGCCATGCCGGCACTGCCATTCTCCTCTCCACACACAATGCCGAGGCCGCCGCCAGCCTCTGCCACAAAACCCTGCAGCTATGAAGAAGACCCTCCTCATCCTTGCACGCGAATACCGCCTGCGTCTGCGACGCCCCTCCTTCTGGGTGCTCACCCTGCTGGTACCCCTGCTGCTCGCCGCCCTCTATGCACTGCCCGTGGTGGCCGCCAACCGCAACGCCGAGCAGGCCGAAGTGCTGGTGGTTGACGAGACAGGCCTCTTCGACCACTCCCTGCGCCCCTCCGACAAGGTATCCTTCCGGCGTATGCCCACCCTCGACTACGCCCACAACGAGATGGACAAAGACTCTCGCATTGCCGCCATCCTCTATATCCCCTCTCGCGAAACCACCATTCCCCGCGACGCCTTCCTCTACCATCGCGCCTCCGAGCCTCCCATGGCTTTGCAGCAATACATCGCCGGGCAACTCCAGATGCAGCTCCGCAACGCGATTCTCGAAGATGTCTACCACCTCGACTCCGAAGTCTTCCGCTCCGTCGCCAACACCGATATACGCCTCCACACCCGCGACGCCGCCACGGGACACGAAAGCTTTGCCCGCGTCAAAGGCGTGCTGGCCGCCGTGCTGGCGGTATTGATGGCGCTGGCGCTCATCGTCTTCGGTGTGCAGGTGATGCGCAGCGTGCAGGAGGAGAAAGCCACCCGCGTGGCCGAAGTGGTGGCCGCCTCGGTGCATCCCGTGCAACTCATGGTGGGCAAAATCAGCGGCGTGGCCCTGACAGCCCTGACGCAACTCGTGCTCTGGGTGCTCCTCGCCACCGCCGCCATCGGCGCCATACAGCATGCCAACCCCGACCTCTTCGCCCAGGCGCGCGAGCAGCAGACCGCCCGCGCCATAGCCACCAAAGGCGCCGAAGCCACAGCACAATACAACACCTCCGTCACCCTCGTCGACGAGACCGTGCAGGGGCTCACAGCCATCAACCTGCCCCTGGTGGCAGGAGTCTTCCTGGCCTTCTTCCTGCTGGGCTATCTGCTCTACGGCGCCCTCCTCGCCGCCCTCGCCGCCCGCCTGGACAGCGACGCCGACGCCCTGCAGTGGGTCCTCCTGCTGCTCTCGCCACTGCTCATTTGCCTGATGCTCATACCCCTGCTGCTGCAGAGCCCCGACGGCACCCTGGCCCAATGGCTCACCTTCGTGCCCTTCACCGCCCCTGCCGCCGTGGTGCTGCGACTGCCCTTCGGCATATCCGTCATCCACATGGCTGCCAGCGCATTGCTCATCATCCTGGCCTTCCTGGCCGCCGCCCTCCTCGCCGCCAAAACCTACCGCCGGCACCTTGTCCGATAACCCCCACCCAAGAGGTACATAATACGTACCCAATTCGGCATATCTTATATTGTTCTTATATAGTTCTCATATTGTTCTTATATTGTTCCTATATTCTGGATATAAGAACAATATAAGAACAATATGCAAACAATATAAGAACGGCCGTATTCAGGGCCTATGCGAAGGGGTTGGGGTGGGTGTTTGAGCGGGCAAAGAGAGGGTCAGGACTGGCGCTTGGCCTTGGACAGGACTACCATGGTAACGGCACTGAGGACAAGAACAATGCCGAGGAAGAGACGCATGGAGAAAGGCTCGGAGAAGACGAACACGCCGATGAGGACGGCCGTCATGGGCTCGAGGGCGCCGAGAATTGCCGTGGGCGTGGAGCCGAGATACTTGGCGGCGTAGACCATCATCACCAACGCCATGATGGCGGGCACAACGGCGAGCCACGACACCCAGAACCACGCCGCAGGCGACGGCGGCAACATGAGCGCCTGGCCGCTGATCAGGGCATAGAGGACATTGCCCAGGGCACAATAAAACAAGACGTAAAAATTGATTTTGAACGACGACATCTGCAGCGGGCTCTTGTCTACGACAATGATATAAAGCGCGTAGGTGAATGCCGATACGAGCACCAGGACGATGCCGAGGAGGCTGAACGTAGAGCCGTCGTCGTTGAAAGAAAGCAAGGCCACACCGACCAGCGAGAGGGCTATGGAGAGGACGGTGAGCAGCGTCAGGCGTTCGCGGAAGACGAGGGTCATAATGGCCGCCGTCATGATAGGATAGGTGAAAAGGATGGTGGAAGCGATGCCGGAGGGCATGAGGTTGAAGGAGGTGTAGAGCGTGGTGGAGGAGAGGATGAAAAGGACGCCGAGGGCCGAGAGGGTGAGGAACTCGCGGCGCGACACGCGCAGGCTCTCCTTGCGGAACATCATCACCACGGCCACGATGACCCATGCCAGGCCGAAGCGGTAAAAGAGTACCGAGGGGATATTCATCCCCTCGGCGTATAGGAAGCGGGCTAACGGATTGGTGCCGTAGCACACCGCTGCGCCAATAGCGCAAAAGATGCCAATCAGTTTCTTATTCATCAATCGGGCTGGTCGTCGTAGAAGGCGTTTTTAGTCATGGTGCCGTCGGCACGCATAGTATAGGAAGAAGCTTCGCGGGAGTTGGAGGGGCGGCCTTCGTAGAGTTCGCCGTCGGCGTAGGCGGTGGCGGGCATGCGCTGCACCACGTCGGCGCCATTGGGATTGTTGCGCAGCAGATTGTGGATGTAGGCGATACGCTCGGCGGCGGTCTTCACGTCATTGTCGTTCTCGAAGGCGCTGCGGGCGGGATTGGGGGCAACCTGGGCGACAGGCTCAGACATGGGAGCCGAAGCGGGTTTGACGGGCTCGGGCTTCACAGGAGCAGGCTCTTCGAGGGTGTCGACGAGGTGGATGTCCTCCACCATGGCGTCGGCAGCAGCCTCGGCAATCTTCACGACCGGGGCGGCAGCCACGGGCTCCTCCTCTTCGAGGGTGTAGACATGCTTCTCGGGAGCGGGGGCGGGAGTGGCCACAGCGGCGGCAGGGGCCATCATCTCGAGGGGACGGAAGATATCGGTCACGGACTTGGGCTCGGGGGCGGGCTCCTCCTTGTGGATTATCACGGGCTCGTCGACCATGACGGGCTCGACCTTGGCCACAGGCTCAGGTTTGGCGGCGGGTTCTTTATCCTCAGGCAGTTTGATGACCTTGGGGGCATCGGGAATGACCACATTCTTTTCAAAACCCGTGGCGATGAGGGTCACCTTGAGTTCATCGCCGAGGGTATCGTCGGCGCCAGCACCCCAGATGACGTCGGCAGTGCCATCGGTCTTGTCGAGGATATAGTCGTTGATTTCGCCCAGCTCCTCCATGGTAATCTCGTGCTCGGAAGAGTAGGAATAATAGATGAGGACGTTCTTGGCGCCACGGATATCGTTGTCGTTGAGGAGCACACTGGTAGTGGCGGCCTCGATGGCGTCGTGGGCACGGTTCTCACCTTTGCCGGAGCCGGCGCCCATGAGGGCTGTGCCGCTGTTCTCCATGACGGTGTTGACATCCTGGAAGTCGATGTTCACATAGGCATCGACAGTGATGATTTCGGCAATACCCTTGGCGGCAGTGAGCAACACATCGTTGGCCATACCAAAGGCCTGGGAGAGTTTGAAGTCGCGGAAAGAGAGCAGTTTGTCGTTATTGATGACGAGGATGGAGTCGACATGCTTGCTGAGTTCGACGATACCGGCCTCGGCCTGCTCGCGGCGACGGCGCCCCTCGCTGGAGAACGGGAGGGTCACGATGGCAACGACGAGGATCTTTTTGGTGTCGTTGTTGTCAAGGTCGATGCTCTTGGCGATTTCGGCAATGACGGGTGCGGCGCCGGTGCCGGTGCCACCACCCATACCGGCGGTGATGAAGAGCATCTGGGTGTTGTGGGCGATGGCATCGCGGATGTCGTCGGCCTTGTCGAGGGCAGCCTGGCGGGCACGCTCGGGCTTGTTGCCGGCGCCGAGGCCGAGGTCGCCCAGAGGGATCTTGTTGGGCACGGGCGAGGAGTTGAGAGCCTTCATGTCGGTATTGCAGACGATGAAGTCAACGCCCGTGATGCCCTGGCGGAACATGTGGTTTACGGCATTGCCGCCACCGCCGCCGACACCAATGACTTTGATGTAGGAAGACTGGCCTTTGGGCGAGTCAAAAGTGAAAATTGCATCTTCTTCCATGTGCTTATATATTTCTATCTTATTGAATAAGAATTCGTTAATAATAACCGCTTAAAAAATTCGGCAGTATAAAATTACTAATTTTCGTTCAAATACCAGTACAGACTAACGTTTAGTTTTCAACAACTTATGCACATCAGTCGTCAATCCCCTCATCGAAGACTTTCTTGAAGAAGCCGGTGATGGTTTTTTCGAAGGTGCCGGAACCATTCTTAGGCTTGTTCTTTTTGGCGGGTTTGTCGGGTGCTGCCTCGGCGGCAGGGGTCGGGTCCTCACTGGGTTCCACGCCCATGTCGGCGAAGATGTCGATCTTGCTGTCGGCGACGGGCTTCTCCTCTTCGACGGGCGCTTCTTCGCGCTCCATTTCGGCCTGCTCAAGACCGTAGAGGACGAGTCCGATACCAGTGGCATACATAGGATGCGCCAGCTCGGCGAAGGAAACGCTGTCGGGTTCAAGGTGCTCGTTGGGGATGCCAATGCGAGTATCGGCGGTGGTGATGAGTTCGCAGAGCTCCTTGATGTTCTTCAGCTGTGCGCCGCCACCGGTGAGCGCCACACCGGCAATGAGTTTCTTGTCGAAGCCGGAGAGCTTGATTTCGTAGTCGACCTGTTCAAGAATCATCTTGGTGCGGGCGTTGATGATGCCGGCAAGGGTCTTGACATAGATTTCGCGCGGAGCCTGGCTGCGGATACCCGGGATGGATATGACATCGTTTTCGCTGACAGCCTGAACAAGGCAGGAGCCGAACTTCACCTTGAGGCTCTCGGCCTGCTTCTTGAGGATATTGCATCCTTCACGGATGTCGTTGGTGATGGCGTTGCCCGCAAGGGGCAGCACGGAGGTGTGGCGGATGATGCCATCGTGGAAGATGGCGATATCGGTGGTGCCACCTCCGATGTCGACCATGGCCACGCCGGCGTCGCGGTCGCTATCGTCGAGGACAGCCTTGGCGGAAGCGATGGGCTCGAGGACGACGCCTTTGATCTTCAGGCCGGCATCCTGAACGGCATACTTGATGTATTGCAGATTCTGGACATTGGCAGTCACCATGTGGAAATTGGCCATAAGGTTCTTGCCTGCCACACCCACGGGCGACACTTCGCGGCTCAGGGGCTCGCGGTCGACAATGAACTGCTGGGGGAAGATGTGGATAATCTCCTCGCCGGGCTCAAGGAGGGTGTTGTACTGTTCCTTGATGAGTCGTTCGACATCCTCCTGCTCGATAAGGCGATGGTCGGCCGGAATCATGACACTGCCCTGGCTGGGGCGCGACTTGATGTGCTGACCGGCGATGCCGACCCATACCTCGTCGATGTCGACATCGGCCTGGTCGGCGGCCTCGGTCACAGCGCGACGGATGGAATCGGCGGTGTCGGAGACATTCTTCACCACACCATGTTCCACACCCTTGCTATCGGTCTTGCCGAAGCCTAAAATTTTCACTTTACCATTCTCGCCACGCATACCGACGAAGCAAGCGATCTTGGTGGTACCGATGTCGAGTCCTACAATGATTTCGTTTTCCATAATGCTATTCATATTTTGATTTATTTTTTCTTACAAACAACTTGCCCCTTGAACTTAAGGCTGATTCTGGAATAGGTGTCCCAACCGGCGCGGGGCATACCTTTGCGGTAGAAAGTGAGGAGGTTGGAGAATTTGGCATCAAGATCGTCGGCCGAGCCCAACTCGACAATTTGGTCGCCCACTTTGGGAACCATCATGATGTCGCCATCGCGCTCGATAAAGATTTGGTCAATCAGCGGCCCATATTCATTCTCGCCGTCGAGGAACGACGCCACCTTCCAGAGGGCCACGGTTTGTGCGTTGAGGCTGTCGCGTCGCAAAGGTTCCGTAAAATTGCCCCCAGCGACAAGGACATCGCAGTAGCCAGTGGTCGACGGCGGGAAGATAGCGCCATCGGAATCCATGTAGAATTCACGATTGCCATAGTAGAGGCGCATGATGGGTCGGCGCTGGTCGGCACGCACCACCACCTTGCCACCCACACTGACAGAGGCCGACACATTGGCCAGGTAGGGCACGCGGCGAGCTATGGCAGCCACACGCTGGCAGTCGACGTTCTTCACGCTGAGCTGTAGCAAGTTGGGCATACGTTGCAGGACGGTATCTTTCACCGCCTGCTGTTCAACAAGCTGAGGAGTGTCGCCATAGCGAATCATCACCTCTATGCCCTTGACCTGCGAGCGCGAACGAACCACATTGGCCACAAGAACCAACACGGCGAGCACCACGGCACTCAGCACGATGAGCATAATCTTGGTGTGACGTTTCAATGGTTTCATAACATATTCTCTCTCAAAACAGTTTCTAAACGGGGCACCAGCCGGTCAATGTCGCCGGCGCCAAGGGTCAACACCACATCGGGGCATAGCGCCGGAACAAGCTCGAGCACCTGGTCCGGGGTGCAAAGATACTTGGACATGGTCTCCATCTTACGCAGCACCATGCTGGAAGTAACTCCCAAGATGGGTTTTTCGCGGGCAGGGTAGATGGGCATCATGATAACCTCGTCGAGTGTCTGCAGCACTTGGGCAAAGTCATCGGCGAAGTCACGAGTACGCGAATAGAGATGAGGCTGGAAGATGCCCACCACGCGCTTACCCGGATAGAGGAAGCGGACCGCTTCGATGGTAGAGCGGATTTCATTGGGATGATGGGCATAGTCGTCAATATACACCAACTCCTTCTCACGGATACGGTAGTCGAAACGGCGGCGCACACCGGCGAAAGACTTCAGGCCGTTGCGCAACTGGTATTGGTCGAGGCCACAGCGGAGAGCCACAGCGGAGGCAGCGACGGCGTTTTCGACATTGACCAGAGGGGCGCCTTGCAGCTCGAGATCAAAGAGCACACCGTCAGGGGTGCGGAGGTCGAAAAAGAGGTTGCCATTGTAATTGCGGACATTAATGGCATAATAGTCCGCCTCGATGCCTCGAGCGGTATAGGTGGAGCAGGGAGTGTGGAGCGTGAAGGACGAAGCGTGATGGCCTCCTTCGTGATGATGGTGTTCATGCTCGTGGTCATGATGATGTGCGCCGTACTCGACAAAAGGTTCGCCATTGTCCCTGACAAAGATACCCTCTTTAAGGAAAAGATGACCGTCGGGTTCAACCTGATTGGCAAATTGGAGGTAGGCTTCCATCATGTGCTCATGGGTACCGTAGATGTCGAGATGGTCGGGGTCGGTAGCCGTGATGACCGCCATATAGGGGTACAGCTGAAGGAACGAGCGGTCATACTCGTCGGCCTCCACCACGACGTATTCACTCTTAGGATTGACAAGAAGGTTGCTATCGAAATTTTTGCTGATGCCGCCAAGAAAAGCGCTGCATCCGCAGGGAGCATTGGAGAGAAGGTGGGCAATCATGGTCGTAGTAGTGGTCTTGCCATGACTGCCGGCAACGGCGATACAGCGTTTACCTCGCGTCACCTCTCCCAGCACCTGCGAGCGTTTCTCCATTTTAACACCACGTTGCTTGAGGGCTTTGAATTCGAGCGTTTCCTCAGGGACAGCGGGTGTATAGACCACAAGGTCGACCTCGGATGGAATGAGGTCGGGATTATCCTCAAAGTGGATATCAATGCCTTCGGCACGGAGTTCATCGGTGAGGGGCGACGGAGTGCGGTCGTAGCCACAGACCTTGTCGCCACGCCGGTGGAAGAAGCGCGCCAAGGCGCTCATGCCGATACCTCCGATGCCAAGGAAAAAGTAATTCATTTAGTGTCAGTTTTAATCAATTTCTCAATCTGGTCCACAATCTTATCGGCAGCACCGCGTACAGCCATCTTGGAAATAGCAGCACGCATGGATGCCTGGCGTTCAGGGGCATCAAAGATGTCCTTGACGGCTGCCAGGCCTTGACTGTTGCAATCCACATCCTTCACCATCATTGCTGCACCGCGATCTACAAGTGCAAGAGCATTCTTGGTCTGATGGTCTTCAGCCACATTGGGCGACGGGATAAGCACCACGGGTTTCCCCACCAGACAAAGTTCGCTGATGGCAATGGCACCGGCACGCGACACCACAATATCGGCCGCCGCATAAGCCATGTCCATACGCTGGATAAACTGGTGAACTTTCACCCATTGCCCCACCTGTGCTTTTTCGACAGCAGCAACAGCCTCGTTGTACATCCAGCGGCCAGTTTGCCAAAGAAGCTGGATTTTATTTTCACGGAAGAAGTGCAGGTGGTTGATGATCATCTCGTTGATACTGCGGGCACCAAGACTGCCACCAACCGAAAGGAGCACACGGCCTTCGAGGTCAAGGCCAAAATGCTGGCGACCTTCGACCGAGGTAACAGTCATCTGCTCAATATCAGCACGCACAGGATTACCTGTGAAGACAATCTTCTCCTTGGGGAAGAACCGCTCCATTCCATCATAGGCCACACATATTTTCTCTGCCTTACGGGCCAACATCTTATTGGTCAAACCTGCGTAGGAGTTCTGCTCCTGAAGGAGGGTTTTGTAGCCCATGGAGGCTGCTGTCTTGAGAGTGGGTTCGCTGGCAAATCCCCCGACCCCAACAACAATATCGGGGGCGAAATCGGAGATAATACGCTTCACCATACTACGGCTTTTCATGATGCGGAAAGGCAGTTGGAGATTCTTCACAATATTGGCAGGAGTCAATTTGCGCTGAAGGCCGGCGATGGGCAGCCCCACAATCCTATAGCCGGCAGCAGGCACCTTCTCCATCTCCATGCGACCCTCGGCACCGACAAACAGGATGTCGGCGTCATTCCAACGAGCTTTAACGGCGTTGGCAATTGCCACTGCGGGGAATATATGTCCGCCGCTACCTCCTCCACTGATGATTATCTTCATATTATATATTGTTTTTTTCGGTTACATTTTCTGTTTTATTCACTCTTTTCTTCCTGTTCCACGGGGAAGCCTTCAGCAGGAGTGCCCGAATCGGACTCAGAAGCCGCCCCCGCTTCGGCGAGTTTCTCCTGCCGCTCTTTATCGTATACATCCGCCGCTACAGACTGGATAACTCCCAGGCCACAGCCAAGGAAGAGATATGCTGTACCTCCGTAAGAAATAAACGGCAGAGTTTGACCGGTAACAGGCAGCACTCCAACTGCCACACACATATTGGCCAGTGCCTGGAGATAAATCATGGTGCCAAACCCAGCCACCGCCAAAGCCCCAAAGCGGCCTTTGCAACGCCAGGCGAGGCGTATGCAACGGAAGTAAAAGACACTATATAGAATCAATACGATAATACCTGTCAACAATCCAAGTTCCTCAATGATGATGGCATAAATAAAGTCATTATGAGCCTGAGTCATAAGGCGCGCATGAACTGTATTCCCCGGACCGACACCGAAGAAACCACCGCGGGCTATTGCCATGCGAGCCATGTTCTCCTGGGAAAGTTCGTCAGGATTAGGTTGGAGCCACGAGTGGATACGATGCCCCCACGTAGTGGAACGTTCGAGCAGCTGCTCGGTCTGCACGGTTTGCTCGCCAAGGCTCTTGTCGTACCTTACATAGGTTACACCAAGTCCGACAACAACAACCAGCAAGCCTGCAAGCAGCAACCGCCACCACCATTTGCGGTTCACACCTCCAAAAATCATCATCAGATAGCATGACATAAAGATAAGCGCAGCTGTAGAAAAATTCTCTGGAAGCACCAAGACCACCACACCAACAATGTAGACAAGTAGAGAGAGGAATGTGCCAAGGTCATCGGTATGGTCTTTTTTAAGTGCCAGTTGACGCGCCACAAAGAGCACCAGCATCACCTTGGCCACCTCGGAAGGCTGGAACTGGCCCACCACAGGCAGACGGAACCAACGGCCACCCATCATCAACACCACAGCCAGCAATACCACAGATATCCAAAATCCCATTACAGCAAAACGCGAAAAGAACCGATAGTTGACATGTGAAGCCATAGCCACTACGACCCATGTTGCAATGACAATGACAAGATGTTTCAGGAAGAGTCCCGTAGGCCATCCTCCACCTGCATTGGAGTAGGCAAACAGTCCAATCGAGCTATATACCTCCACCAACGAGATGATACTGAGCAGCAAGAACACTACCCATATCGTACGATCGCCCCGGAATATTTTCGACACTTTCATAACTAAAGTTCATTTACTTCGTGACGGAAAGCCTCTCCCTCGTCCTCAACATCAGTGCCGTTGTCACAAGCTGGCGAATAGAGAACCTTGACATCATCGGCTTCATAGCGGTAGGCTTTCTGCAAGGCCGCCGCCATCGAGGGACAAGCCTCTATGGTAGGTATTACCCCAGTAAAGGTTTTGCGCAAACACTCACTCTCGCCTCCCACCACCAGAAGCATCCTTACCTTGCGAAGCGCGGGAGGAACAAGACGGCTATAGTCAGCGGATTGACGAGGAGAATCCGCAATCCAAATAATACCACCCTGTGTACTTTCAAGGGCATACCATGTGGCGTTGATGGAACGCGAAGCTGCGTCATTGATATATTCACGGCCACGGACACGTGCAACAAATTCCATACGATAGCGAGTCTCTTCGAGTCGTTTGAAGCAGTCGCGGAGCGAGGCATTGCGCATAGCTTTCAGGCGCTGTGTGTCAATGCCTGCCAGTCCGGTGTGGATTCTGTCGCGGCCCTGTTTGGCCAAAGTTTCTATTGTCATAACGATGAGTTGGTATATTGTTTATTGTTTGTTTATCGCAGTTTAAGGGTCATTAGCGTGAAAATAGCCAACAAAATGGCGATGATGATGAAGCGGATGACCACCTTTTCCTCTGCCACACCCTTCTTTTGATAGTGATGGTGAAGCGGAGTCATAAGGAAAGGACGTTTCTCAACAGGCACCGACTGGCTTGGTGGAAGTTTGTGTCGCCGACGATAGTACTTGCAGTATGATGTCTGTATGATAACAGACAAGTTCTCCACCACATAAATGCCACAAAGTACGGGAAGAAGAAGCTCTTTCTTGATGAGCACGGCAAAGACGGCGATGATACTGCCGATGGAAAGCGAACCCGTATCGCCCATGAATATCTCTGCCGGATGAGAGTTAAACCAGAGGAAGCCAAGAGTAGCACCGACAAAAGCCGTGCTGAAAATAGCCAGCTCGCCGATATTGGAAAGGTACATGATATTGAGATAGCCAGCCATGACAACATTACCGCTCACCCATGCAAGGATTGCCAAAGCGCCTCCGTTAACAGCCGCCACACCTGTGGCGATACCGTCGATACCGTCGGTCAGATTGGATGCATTACTGATAGCTGTGACAATGAATATAATAATAAGTACATAGACCACCCAGACGAGGTCACTTGCCCAATCGCCCATCCACGTGACAAGCCACGCATAGTCGAACTCATTATTCTTCACAAAAGGAATGGTAGTAGAGGTGGAACCCGAAATAGCTGGATGATGTATAATCAACAATCCCACAACAAGCCCCAGCAATACCTGTCCCAGCACCTTGTATTTACCAGGAAGCCCAGCCTTGCCCCGTGTTTTCTTCAGGTAGTCATCCAGAAAACCTATCATACCCATCCATACCGTGGTGCCGAGCATGATAAGCACATAAATGTTGTCGAGCTTGGCAAAGAGCAGGGTGGGGACAATGATGGCCGCAAGAATAAGCAAGCCTCCCATGGTGGGCGTCTGGCTCTTGCGGGCCGCGCCCTCCAGGCCTAATTCGGTGCGTACCTCGTCCATCATGCCCATCTTGTTCTTCATCCAGCGAATGAAACGCTTGCCAAAGAGCAACATAATGAGCAAAGAGGTCACCATGCTGGCGGCAGCCCTCACAGAGATGTATTGCAGTACTCCTGTGCCTGGTATATCGAGTACCTTGTCAAACCATTCGAATAGATAGTATAGCATAGCTCTTAAACATTAATCTTTAATTATTTACCTTACCTAATTCCCGTCCCACTTCCTCCACGTCGTCAAAGTGGCTCCGCACGCCGTTTACTTCTTGATATTTCTCATGCCCCTTACCTGCAATGAGGATAATATCTCCCTCACGAGCCATCATACATGCGGTACGGATAGCCTGACGACGGTCGGTGATACGAACAGTGCGACTCAGTTGCTGGGGGGTAAGGCCGGCCTCCATGTCGTCAAGAATGCTTTCTGGCTTCTCTGTACGAGGATTATCGGAAGTTAAAACCAGCTTGTCGCTACCCTTCGATGCAATCTGTGCCATCTCGGGGCGTTTTGTGCGGTCGCGATCGCCTCCACAGCCCACCACGGTGATAAGTTGCTGTGTCGGACGGCGGATGGCGTCAATAGTGGAAATGACATTCTGCAAAGCATCGGGAGTATGGGCATAGTCAACTATAGCGGTGACTCCACGGCCATTCACATACTGAAATCTCCCAGGAGCAGGCTCAAGCGTGGAAAGCAGGCGTGCCACCTCGTCCTCGGAGGCACCACACAGCACAGCAGCGGCATAAATAGCCATCAAGTTATATGCATTGAAACGACCTACCAACCGGCACCACATCTCATGACCGTTAATCTGCATGTGCATCCCCTCAAAGCTTTCTTCTATTATCTTGCAATGGAAGTCTGCCATCTGATTGAGAGCATAGGTAGAGACCTTGGCACGAGTGTTCTGTACCATCACGCGACCATTTTTGTCGTCAATATTCACCAAAGCCCATGCACTTGCAGGCAAACCATCAAAGAACCCCTTCTTGGCGGCAATATAATTGGCCATGGTCTTATGGAAATCCAAGTGGTCATGGGTAATGTTACTGAAGATGGCTCCTGCGAACTCCACACCGGCAATACGATGCTGCACCACAGCATGAGAACTCACCTCCATAAAGCAATAGTCACAGCCAGCATCCACCATACGTCGGAGCAGCTGGTTCAGTTCCAATGCGTCGGGAGTTGTGTGCCCCGTAGCCAACTCTTCTTCATCTATCTTGTTGACAATAGTGGAGACCAACCCCACATGATACCCCAATTGGCGGAACATTCTGTGCAACAAGGTAACCGTTGTTGTCTTACCATTGGTACCCGTGATGCCAATCAATTTCAGCTTCTTCGAAGGATGTCCATAGAAATTGGCAGCCATTTCGCCAAGGGCCCTACTGCTATCCTCAACAATGACATAAACAACGCCTTCCGGTGCATCTGCGGGCACATGCTGGCACACCACAGCAATAGCTCCGGCCTTTACCGACTGGGCGATGAAGTCGTGTCCGTCGACCTTCGTGCCCTGCTGAGCCACAAAGAGAGTGCCCGCAGAGACTTTGCGCGAGTCGAACTGAAGGTCTTTCACCTCCTGTGCCACATCGCCCTGAATTCTGCAGTCTACTCCTTGAATTATATCTTTCAGTTTCATAATATCCGTTTCTATTTCAAATTCAACACAACCGTTGCTCCATTCTTGGCAGCAGAGCCTCCCTTGGGTTGCTGCGATGTTACCTTGCCATACCCACTTACACGCGCCCGGAATCCCATAGAGCGCAACAACGCCACCGCATCCTTTGCCGTCATGCCATAACAATTGGGGACACGTCCTTCAACCGGCTCATATGGCACATAGCCTCCTGGCAGCGTGTCGTTGGCTGCGCGGTAGTAAACCCACTCGCTGCCCGGGTCGGAAGTGACATATTGCTGTCCAATCAGCCCATACACCTCTGACAGGGCGCGCTGATTGCCCTTTTCAACCACAGGCTTCTGCATCGCCTTGTTGCTGTCGGCTTGGAGTCGGGCGTTGACCGATTCACCCAGATCCTTATCTATGGCCACCACACAGTCGGCAATACTCTTCACCACCTGGCCTGCCTGCCATCCGTAGGCATAGCTGTGCTCCACAAGGGCTATGCATGTATACTTGGGGTTATCCGCAGGGAAGAAACCGGCAAAAGAGGCATCGTAAGCGCCATGGCTTTTGGCCGTACCAGTCTTTCCGGCCAGCAGATAGGTCTCACTCTTCAAATGATGCCCCGTACCACCATTGTTCACCACACCCGTCAGCATGTTGCGCAACATTTTCGCCTTCTGCGAATCGAACGCACGATTGTTTATCACCACTGGGTTTATCTCACGGCGCCGTCCCTTACTGTCGATTATAGCACGGCAGAACAACGGCTTCACCATGCGTCCACCTCCTGCCAGGGCATTATAGAATGTGGCCAGCTGCAAAGGATTGATGGCCGTGGAGTAGCCATAACACAAACGCGTGAAATTCGACACAGGTAGCATGTCCTTGAAAATATAGGAATCATTCTGGCCCGCCACGACATCGGGATTCAACTTCTCATAAGGGAATACCTCCAGCATCAAACGCCGCAGGGTGTCGGAGCGTCGCGCCATACGATAGTATTTCCAACCCAGCTCCACCATACCGACATTCGACGACTGCTCGATGATTTCCCTGACATTGAGCGAATCCCTTACGCGGCCTTCCTTGTCCTTCACGCGGTGGTCATCGTCCACCTGTCCATCCTTGCGTCCTCCGCTGTAATTCTTGCTTCCCACCCTGAACAGCATGCCCGTGTCTATCGTGATGGCTGGATCGTTCAGCATCGCCGTAAGGACCACACTCTTGAATGTGGAACCGGGCTGATACCGGTCGCTGACTGCCACATTGCGGTCTCGGACCTCCATGAATTCATGGCTCACCGTATCCCAGGCCAGATTGGCGCAGGCCAACACATAGCCTGTCTCGACCTCCATCAGAATGGCGCATCCTGATGTACCGTTATACTGATGCAGAGCCTTGCGAAGCGAACTCTCTGCTATATCCTGATAGCGGGTATCGATGGTGGAAACAATGCTCAGACCGTCCACCTTGTTCTGTACCACGATGGTATCCACCCGATCGTTGTCTGTGCGCTGGGGCACCTCTTTGCGTTCTCTCGGTTCGTCGGGCAACCAGATACCCTTCGTCAGTCGACGACAGTTGAAGATACCGTCCTGTCCGCGCAGAACGGAATCGTAGGCTCCTTCCAATCCTGTATAGGTACCCTTGTTCAAAGCATTCTGGAAGCCGATTGTGTTCTCTGCCATATTGCCATAGATGTGCGCCCGCACCTGGCGGACCACACTCTGTCCATCCACCTGTTTCACCACTCCCACTCGCCAGCCCGGCAAACGGCTGATGGAAAGCCATGTCGAATACGGTATCCTCCTTTCCACAAGGAAACAACGACGGGGCTTATCCTTGGCTCGTTCCGTGGCAATGCGGTTCCTGTAGTAGGCTGCATCGTGTGTCGACGACACATCGCTCAGCATCTGGCACACCGTGTCCAGATACTGGTAGAAACACGAATCAGGTATTCCACTCTCCACAGGTACACCCTTCGAATTGAGTTTCTGCTTTCCTTTCTCCATTTCGATGGTATCAAGCAGGTCCAAATAGAAATCGCATTCTGTCACTGTGGTGGCCAGAATTTTGCCGTCGCTGGAATAGATGATGCCCCTGCGTGCAGGATCCGTGCGAAGGCCGGCCTCGCGCTTCGAGCCCCGTGCCCGCCATTCGTCTCCATGCACCCATTGTATATTTACTATACTCACTATGATGGCTATGCCGCCAACCAACGTCAGCAGCAGGTAAAAGGCAGTCATGCCTTTTGTCATCCGTGTGTCTTTATCATTTTTCATTTCTCATTCTTAACTCTTAATTCTTAACTCCTAATCCTCTATCTCATACGGCGGCCCGCTGGTAATTCCCACTCCACTCTCGCCAAGGTCCTCCGCTATCTGCGATATCTTCACACTCTTCTGATACTGTTTCTGCATCTGTATTCTATGCTCTCGCAGGTCGTCGATACGTTCTTGCGAGGCAATCTTCTCCCGGCTCAAACTCTCCACCTTGTATCGGTTCGCCACAATCAGCAACAGGAAAAGCAAGCACAGCAACATCAGAGGTATCTGTTTCAGCACCAGTCGGTCGGATAATATATCGCCACCCAGCACCTTCGACACTCCTTTGGCCACCTTGTCCGACTTCAGCGACTTGCGCGGCGACTCTTCCTTTGTGGCCTCCTGCTCTGTCTCGACCTCAGGCTCCGGTTCCACAACGGCTGCGGGCTGTTCCACTTCCTTGCCGTCCAGACCCTCTTCGGTCACCTTCTCCCTAAACCTGTTTCCCATATATTAATACTATTTTACTTCATTTTTCATTTGCACCCTCTCCCCCACTCTCAATCGTGCACTCCGCGCCCGGCTGTTTCTCATCAACTCTGCCTCGCTGGCCTGCACAGCTCCGCGGCTCACCATCTTCATCGGTGCCAACACATTCCCATAAAAATCCTTCTCCAACTCACCCTCAAAGTTACCGCTCTTCATGAAGTTTTTCACCAGGCGGTCCTCCAACGAGTGATAACTGATCACCACCAGCCGGCCACCTTCTGTCAGCACCTCGCAGGCTTGCTGCAGCAGCGCCTTCAGCGCATCCAGCTCGCCGTTAACCTCGATGCGCAACGCCTGGAACAGCATTGCCAGATACTTGTTCTCCATGCCCCGGGGCAGGTGGCGCGACACAGCCTCCTTGAGATCAGTGGTGGTAACGATGTCTTTCTCTCCGCGAGCCTTGACGATGGCACGAGCCATCTGCCTTGCATTGGGCAACTCGCCATAGAGCTTCAGCACACGGGTCAGTCCCTCCTCGTCCAAAGTGCCGACAAGGTCACGGGCCGTCACCTCGCCTCGACGGTCCATCCGCAGGTCCAATTCGCCTTCCATACGGGTGGAAAAACCCCTCTCAGCCACGTCAAACTGGTGACTGCTCACCCCCAGATCTGCCAGTATACCATCCACACTCCTCACTCCATACATCCGGAGGAAATTCTTCAAATGACGGAAATTCTCGTTAATCAGCGTAAACTGCCCCTTGCTTTCCACTTTCCACTCCCCGCTCTTCACTCTCGCAACCGCATCCTCATCCTGGTCGAATGCCAGCAGCCGGCCACCCTCTCCAAGTGCCTCCAATATGGCACGGGAATGCCCGCCGCCGCCAAACGTGACGTCGACATACGTACCATCCTCCCTCAGGCGCAGCCCTTCAATGGCCTCGCCCAACATCACAGGTACATGATACTGCTCAGTGGTGGCTGTTTTATGATTGTTCTCTTCCATCGTTCGACCGGTTTTCACTCTGCGGGCTCACCCGCCCCAGCAGCTCCTCAGCCATGGTGGCAAAGTCGCCGCTGTCTGCGTTCATCTTGTCGTAGGCCTCGCGGTCCCAGAGCTCTATGAACTTGCCGGTCGATTGAAGAACAATCTCTTTCGCTTTCGCTATCACGTGCTTCTGCTCCGCAGGCACCAACAGTCGGTCGTTCGAGTCCAACTCTATCACGTTGCCTTCCGTCAACTTGCGAAGCACGTTGCGCTCCTTGAGATTGTAGGAATTCAGCTTCTCTTGCAATTTCTCCACTTCCTCCCTGAAACTGGCGTATGTCCACAGCTCCAAACACTCGGCATAGACACTCTGGCGTATCACAAAACGACCGTCCTCAGTCTCCAACTGCCTCTTCAGCGCAATTGGGAACTTGAAGCGACCGTTCGAGTCCACCTTACAGTATTCTTTTCCAAGTATTAAGGCCATTTTTACCTACTTTTTTTCAGGGTGTAAAATTACGAAGAAATTTCCAATTTCTGCCAAAAAAATCCTTTATTTGTTTTTTTTAACCATTTTTTGTTGTTCATAACCCTAAACGAAAAACTCAAAAAAAAGTTTCAACTCATCGAAAAAAAAACTTTCCCCACCCCCGAAAATCAATCCTCTTTTAATTACGAACAGCCTCTCGCGCCCATGTCGATTCTCGATAAATCGGATTGTTGAAAACTTTTCCTTCCCACGTCTCTTCCTGTCGTCCACCATCTCGTGGGCATCCCAGCACCTCACTTTTTTTTGGAAAAACAAAAAAAAATGATTATTTTTGCAGATGTAAAGCCGCCACAAAATTCACCGTATGAGATTATTAATCAACATACTACACGATACATACCGACATCTTGTTGTCTGTTGGATGGTTGTTTTAGCCTCCTGTGCCACCGGCCTGCGCGCCTCGGCCCAGGACACGGTGGGTCTGCCTTTCCACGAGGAGTGGGACACCTACAGCGCCACCTCCAACCGACATTTCCATGGATGGTATTTCTGCAAAAACGGAGTCAACGACGAATCCGTCGTCATGCGTGCCAACCTCCATGCCTTCCTCACCACCGGCAACACCGAAGGTAGCGGCACCGTGGTGGCCACGCCCTATCTGAACGACATAGCAGACACCCTCACGTTCTACCTTTACGGATCGAATCTCTCCGGGCATGTGGCGCAGGTGGAGTTTGGCTACATCCCCGACACCCCTCCCATAGCCACGCCCGACGACATTTGCGCCCTATTCGTGCCCTATGACACCGTGAGTCTGAGCGTCAGCAGGCAATGGCAACGCACCACCGTAGCTCTGGCACCCTACTATGCCGTCCACGGACCGGCACACCGCTTCGCCCTGAGACTGACCAACAGCTTCGGCCAAGAGCTCTACCTCGACGAAATAGGCGCCCACAAGACCCTCGAGGGCAGCGGCGCATGCCTCCACTCCACCAATGTCGGCAACGACTTCTGGGCGGGATTTGTCCTCAACGGAAGCCCACAGAACACCTACGAGGCGGCTATCAACCTCACGGCCCAGGAGGCCTGCACGGTGACGGTGACCTGCCCCTTCTCCGCCACGCCCACCCGCACACTGAACCTGGCGGCGGGCTCCAGCGGCAAAGTCCTTGTGGCGCAAGCCTCCGACGGGGTCTACGAAGAGCATATCGAGGTCCTTGGATTCCACATCACCTCCACGGCACCCGTGCAGGCGGTGGCCTCGTGGTCGAAACTGGCCTCGAGCGGAGCCACCAACCTGCTGCCCACCGCGACTCTCGGCAGGCACTACCGCATCGCGGACTATCCCACCGACGGCGGCCGCATCAACAGCGGCTCGGCGGCGGCAGCGGTGGTCATCGCCACAGAAAACATGACCACCGTGTCATACACACCGCCCGTCGAGGTGAAGGAAAGCGAGACCGGTATCGTCCACCCTGCGGGACAACCCGTCAGCCTCGTCATCGGGCAGGCCCATGGCCACCACCGCATCATCTGCACGGCCTCCAACACCTCGCTCAGCGGCATGGAAATCACTGCGAACAAAACGGTGGCCGTATTCCAAGGCAACCAAATCTGCGGCATACCCCACAGCACGCCGAGCGGCGACTATATATACGAGCAGGCCCTGCCCGTGGACCAATGGGGCACAGACTATGCCGCAGTGCCCACCGGCACCCGCACGGTGGGCGACGTGGTGCGTCTGGTGGCCGACGCCGCATGCACCGTCAGCATCAGCAGCACCGGACAAAGCTTCAGCATGGCGGCAGGCGACGTGCGGGAAGTGCCGATAGCCGTCAACCAGCCCACCCTCATCAACTCCACGGCACCCATCAGCGCGGCCTTCTGCACAAAGGGGTCAGACTACCTTGCCGAGCCCGGCGACGCCTCGATGCTCATGCTGCCGTCGCTGGACCGCGCCGTCAGCCACGCCATCTTCTCCACCATCAGAACCGAGCGCATCTTCAACCAATGGTTCGTCACCCTCGTCTCCGACAGTCCCTCCTCCATGACCCTCGACGGCAACCCCATAGCCTCCTACTTCCAACCCATAGGCTCCACCGGCTACCACTGGGCCCAGATAGCCGTGGGCCAAGGGACGCACACCGTGGACAACGCCGAGGGCGAATTCGTGGGCTGGACCTACGGCATCGGCAACGTGGACTGCTATACCTACAGCCTCGGCCACTGCTACGAGTGGGAAACGCCCTACGTGCCTGAAACCCACCACGACACCATACACTTCTCCGACACCGTGTGCCAGGGCCAGGAATACCTCCTGCCCGACACGTTCACCGTCGGCGGACAGCTCTGCACCCCGCCCTCCGAGGGCCGAATCCACATTGGTGCCGCCGAGACCTCACGGCCCGGCACCCTGGAGCGGTGGTCCGACTGGGTGGAGGACGACACCCTGGTGCACCACATCTGCCTGACGCTCACCGTCCTGCCCGAAACCCGAACCACCATCAGCAACATCATCATTGCGGGCGACACGCTGTTCTTTGCCGACACCGCCATCACCCTCGCCGGCACCTATACGTTCCGCTATGCCCGGACAGGCCAGTGCGACTCGGTGGTGACGCTGGTTGTATCCATCCAGGAGGCCAGCATCGCCGCCAGCGCCGACGGCGTGTGCCCCGGCGAAGAGGTTGTCCTCACCGGCTCGGGCTCGCACGTCTACAACTGGAGCGCCACGCCGCCCGACACCACCCTCGCCGCCCTCCAGGGACAGAACCCCATCAGCGTCCATCCCCAACAGACCACCACCTACACCCTCCTCGACGCCGGGGGCGGCACCATAGCCTCCATCACCGTGGGCGTCGAGCCGCCGCCCGCGCTCTGCGTCGAGAGCAACCGCAGCTTCATCGACTTCGACCACCCCATACTCATCCTCAAAGACTGCTCCCCGGGACACTACCGTTCCGAATGGAACTTCAGCGACGGCGCACGCTTCACCGGCGAGCACATTCGCCACCGGTTCGCCCATCCCCTGCCCGACTCCTTCGAGGTCACCCTCACCTCCTGCAACCGCTACCAATGCTGCGCCGACACCACCCTCGTCTTCCCGGTGGAAATCCTCTCCGTCTGGTTCCCCAACATCTTCTTCCCCGACGCCGGCGAGAACAACCGCTTCCACTGCCACACCTCCTACGAGGTGGCAGACTTCGAGCTCACCGTATACAACCGCCAGGGGCTCCTCGTCTGGGAGACCACCGACATCGGCACCCCCTGGGACGGCACCCACGGCGGCACCCCCGTCCCGCAAGGCGCCTACGTCTACCGCTGGTACCTCAAAGACATCCACGGCCACGTGCGCACCGGCCTCGGCACCGTTACCCTCGTCCGCTGACCCCCTCGGCGCCCGCTCTCCCACCCACCCGACCCCTACCCGAGACGTGTCCAATACGGCCGTTCTTATATTGTTTTCATATAGTTCTCATATTGTTTACATATTGTTCTTATATCCACAATATAGGAACAATATAAGAACAATATGTAAACAATATAAGAACAATATAAGATATGACGTATCGGGTACGTCTCGGGCAGGGGTTTGACCCGGGGTTGGCCGGTAGCGCAGAGGGGTGCCCGGGCACACCGCGCAGGCGTTTTTTAGCGTTTTTGGCGAAATAAATTTGGCCATGTCGCGTTTTTCTTGTATCTTTGCACTTCAAACGGAAAAAGAATAATAATAAATTAAAACAACTAAAACAATGAAAATTCGCACCTTAGTTATCGCATTGGCGCTTTCCGTGCTGCTCCCCAACACCGTGCGCGCCGACGAAGGCATGTGGCTCCTGTCGCTCATAGGCAAGAACTATTCCGACATGCAGAAGGCCGGCTTCAAGCTGACGCCCGAAGACATCTACAGCATCAACCAGTCCTGCCTGAAGGATGCCATCGTGGGCCTCGGCAACGCCGGCAGCCCCTTCTGGCACTTCTGCACCGGAGAAATCATCTCCAACAAGGGCCTGATGAGCACCAACCACCACTGCGGCTACGGCAAGCTGCAGGAGCACTCCACCGTGGAGCACGACTACCTGCGCGACGGTTTCTGGGCCTACTCCATGGACCAGGAGCTTCCCAACCCCGGCCTCACGGCCTCGATTCTGGTGCGCATGGAGGATGTCACCGCACGCGTCAAGGGAGCCCTCACCGACGAGATGAGCGAGGGTGACCGCCAGGCCGCCATCGAAAAGGTGTCCAAGGAAATCGCCGACGAAGCCGTCAAAGGCACCGTCTACAACGCCCAGGTGAAGCCCATGTTCAACGGCAACCAGTTCTTCCTCTTCGTCCACATCATCTACAAGGACGTCCGCCTCGTGGGCGCCCCCCCCTCGTCGATGGGCAAGTTCGGCGGCGACACCGACAACTGGTCCTGGCCGCGCCACACCTGCGACTTCTCCATGTTCCGCATCTACACCGCCCCCGACGGCACCCCCGCCGACTACAGCAAGGACAACGTGCCCCTGCAGCCCAAGCACCACCTGCCCGTCAACGCCGGTGAGATCAACGACGGCGACTTCGCCATGGTCATGGGCTTCCCCGGCACCACCGACCACTTCCTCACCTCCTACGGCCTCGAGGAGACCATGAACATCACCAACAAGCTGCGCTACGAAATCCGCACCGTGAAGATCAACATCCTCCGCGAGGAGATGGCCGCCAGCCAGGCCACCCGCATCAAATACGCCTCCAAGTACGCCTCCTGCTCCAACTACTGGAAGTACAGCAACGAGCAGAACAAGGCCCTGAAGAACCTCAACACCATGGGCGTCAAGAAAGACGTCGAGAAAGAATACATGAACTGGGCCAGCCGCCAGACCAACCCCAAGTATAGCCGCGCCCTCGAGCTCATCAAGAAAGGCTATGCCGCCCGCGCCACCGTCGAGGAAGCACAGCAGTACCTCGTCGAAGGCCTCCTCTCCGGCCCCGAGAGCCCCCTCTTCGCCGCCCGCGTGAAGAACACCTTCGCCCACATGCTCGAAGCCGACCCCAAGGCCGACCTCTCCATGCTCCAAGGCTACATCGACAACTTCTACAAGGACTACGACATGAACGTCGACCGCCGCCTCGTGGCCAACATGTTCAAATATGTCGTCGACCACATGAACGCCGAATACTGCCCCGAGTTCCTCCTCAAGGCCAACAAGAAGTACAAAGGCAACTTCGACGAATATGCCGAGGACCTCTTCAAGAAGTCCATCTTCTCCGACCCCGAGAAGCTGGCCAAATTCATGCAGAAACCCAGCCTCCGCACCCTCGAGAAAGACCCGCTGGCCGCTGCCGGCAACGCTGCTCTCGATGCATACCGTTCCCTCTCCGACAAGGTTGACGAGAACGTCGCCGAGAACCTCGAACGCGGCATCCGCGACTTCACCGACGGTATCCTCCAAATCAACGACAAGAACGGCAAGCTCATGTCGCCCGACGCCAACAGCACCATCCGCCTCACCTACGGCAACGTGATGAGCTACGACCCCAAGGACGGTGTCTCCTACCACTACTACACCACCTTGAAGGGTGTCATCGAGAAGGAAGACCCCGAGAACAGCGAGTTCAACGTCCCCGCCCGCCTCAAGGAGCTCTACGCCAAGAAGGAATTCGGCCGCTACACCAACAAGAACGGTGAGCTGCCCACCTGCTTCATCACCAACAACGACATCACCGGCGGCAACTCCGGCTCGCCCGTCATCAACGGCAAGGGCCAGCTCATCGGCCTGGCCTTCGACGGCAACAGCGAGGCCATGAGCGGCGACATTGACTTCGAAGAGAACCTCCAGCGCTGCATCTGCCTCGACAGCCGCTACATGCTCTGGGTCATCGACATCTACGCCGGCGCCAAGAACCTCATCGAGGAAATGGACATCGTCAGATAGATAAATGAAACAAATCCAGCGACAGCAACTGCAGCAGAAGCTTTCACCGCAACAGATACAACTCATGCGTCTGCTGCAGTTGCCTGTTACTGACCTGGAACAGGCCATCAAGGAGGAGATTGAGAAGAACCCCCTCCTCGAAGCCGACACCCCTGTGGACGACGAGAACATCGACACTCTGGCCGCTGCCGCCGACCACGACCGTTCCGACTGGGATACCGACGAGGACGACGACTACGGCACCTTCGACTACCGCGAGCATCTGGAGAACGACCCAAATGCCACACGACGCGAATTCGTCATCTCCGACACCCTGTCTTTTACCGAACGCTTGAACTCCCAGCTCATCACCCGCCGCCTCAGCGACCGCCAGCAGCTCATAGCCAACGAGCTTATCGGCACCCTCGACGATGCCGGATACTTGAGCCGCGACCTCGACCTGGTGACCAATGATATGGCCTTCCGGCAGGGCATCGACGCCACGCGCGAGGAGGTGCTGGAGGTGCTGCGCATCATCCAAAGCCTCGACCCTCCCGGCATCGGCGCCCGCAACCTTCAGGAATGCCTCCTGCTGCAGCTGCGCCGTATGCCCAAGGATCCCGATGTGCAGTTGGCCACCACCATCCTCGAACGCCACTTCGACGACTTCGCCAACCACCGTTACGAGCGTCTCTGCAACGCTCTCGGCATCGACGACGAAAGCCTCGAGCGTGCCGCCGTCGTTATCAGGCGGCTCAACCCCAAACCCGGCAGTTCGGACGCCGAGAGCGACGACGCCGCGGCATCCTTCACCCCCGACATCATCCTGCAACAGCACGATGGTGAACTCTCCTTCTACCTCAACGACGGCAACCTGCCTCGTCTCAACCTCAACACCTACTACACCGACATGCTCGCCGAGCTCGAGGCACAGAAAGCCGAGCGCGACCGCCGGGGTTCCAAATCCTCGCCCACCGAACGCGAGACCCTCTCTTTCCTTCGCACCAAGCAGGCCGATGCACAGGGATTCATCGACCTCCTGCAGCAGCGCCACGACACCATCGTGCGCGTCATGCGTTACATCGTCAAGCATCAGCGCCGCTTCCTCCTCACGGGCGACCCCGACCAGATGCAACCCCTCCGCCAGCGCGAAGTGGCCGATGCCACAGGCCTCGACATCTCCACCATCTCGCGCATGGCCAACAGCAAATACCTCCAGACCGACTTCGGCACCATCCCCCTCAAGGACTGCTTCTCCAAAGGCATGGCCAACAACGAGGGCGAAGAGATTTCGGTCCAGACCGTCAAGCAGCGCCTGGCCGACGCCATCGAAGACGAAGACAAGCAGGCGCCCCTCTCCGACGAGGCCTTGGCTCAGATGCTCAACACACAAGGCTATCCCCTGGCACGCCGCACCGTGGCCAAATACCGCGAGCAGCTTGGCTACCCCGTGGCACGTCTGCGCCGAGTACTCGTCCTTGTGATGTTGTTCCTTGCCGGCATCGGCACCTCGAGCGCCCAGGTCTCCTACTACGACTCGCTCATCAACGCCCGCCTCGAGGCCTCGCGCCAGATGCAGACCCCCGGCCGCAGCGCTTCCGCCAGGCCCACTCCAAAACCCACAGCCAAAAGCATAGCCGAAAGCAAAGAAGCCGTCAAGGCCATACGCCAGGCCGCCAAGGAAGACGACAACAGCGCCGAGATTGACCGCTCCATTGTGCCCCTATGGTACGACGCCTTCCCCCATCATCGCGTCAACCCCCTCGGCCGCACCACCCTCGACTTCCTGCCCGACGAAATCAACATACTCCTTGTGCGCGACAGCGCCGACTTCTGCTTCCCCGTTGCCAACCCCAAGACCTCCAACTACGGCTGGCGCTGGCAACGCGGCCACCACGGCGTCGACATAGGCCTCAACACCGGCGACCCCGTCCGCTGCGCCTTCTCGGGCGTGGTACGCGTAGCGTCGCGCATGGGCGGCTACGGCAACTGCGTCGTCGTCCGACACCCCAATGGCCTCGAAACCCTCTACGGACACCTCTCCAAAATCAATGTCCAACCCAACCAGCCCGTGACGGCAGGCGACGTCATAGGCCTCGGCGGCTCAACCGGCAACTCCACCGGGCCACACCTGCACTTCGAGTGCCGATTCCTCTACCAGACCTTCGACCCCGAGTGGATTCTCGACTTCTCTAACTTCACCCTCCGCACCCGTCGCCTACACCTCGACAAATCATACTTCGGTATCCGCCAGCCCCGCAAAGGCCAGTCCCTCGACTACAAGGCCGACCAAAGCATCATCAAAGAAACCAAGAACGGAAAGAAACGCCCCGCCGTCCAGACGGCGAACACATACAACATCAAAGATTTCTAAATCCGATATGAAGAAAACCAACCTCTCCGAATACGACCCCACGGCCGTGCCCGACGGCAGCCCGTGGACGGTGGCCGTTGTCGCCGCCGAGTGGAACCCCCAAGTGACCGACGCCCTCCTCCAGGGCGCCGTGGACACCCTGAGCCAGCATGGCGTGCGCGACGAGAACATCCGCGTCTACCGCGTCCCCGGCACCTACGAACTCTCCTATGCCGCCGACACCCTCGCCGAACTCGACACTATCGACGCCGTCATCTGCATCGGCTGCGTCATACAGGGCGAGACGCGCCACTTCGAGTTCATCTGCCAGGCTGTCTCGCAGGGACTCACCAACGTGGCCCTCGCCAACCACAAGCCCATCATCTTCAGCGTCCTCACCACCGACACCATGGAGCAGGCCCTCGACCGCGCCGGCGGCAAGCACGGCAACAAAGGCGTCGAAGGCGCCATCACGGCCCTGAAGATGCTCCAGTTCACCGACCAAGCCGTATCCCTGCCGTGAAGATAGTCTACTTTGGAACCCCCGACTTTGCCGTCGAGAGCCTCGACGCCATCATGCAGTCCAGCCACGAAGTCTGCGCCGTGGTCACCGTGCCCGACCGCCAGGCCGGCCGCGGACAGAAGGTCGTCTTCAGCCCCGTCAAACAATATGCCCTCGACCACCACCTGCCCCTGCTGCAGCCCGAAAAGCTGCGCGACGCCGAATTCCTCGAGCAGCTACGAGCCTTCGAGGCCGACATGTTCGTCGTCGTAGCCTTCCGCATGCTCCCCGAGGCCGTGTGGAACATGCCCGTCCACGGCACCTTCAACCTCCACGCCTCGCTCCTGCCGCGCTACCGCGGAGCCGCGCCTATCAACCACGCCATCATCAACGGCGACACCCGTACCGGCATCACCACCTTCCTCCTCAACCACCAGATCGACGAAGGCCAGATCCTCCTCCAGGCCGAGACGCCCATCAGCCCCGACGACAACGCCGGCAGCCTCCACGACCGCCTGGCCCTCATGGGCCGCGACCTCGTGGTCCGCACCCTCGACGGCATCCAGGCCGGCAGCCTCGTCCCGCATCCACAGGAAGGCACCCCCACCGCGGCACCCAAAATCTTCAAAGACTTCTGCCTCCTCGACCTCCACCAGCCCGCCCAGCGTGTCGCCAACCTTGTACGCGGCCTCTCGCCCTACCCTGCCGCGCTCCTCACACTCGTCAACCCGCAGGGACAGGAAGTCCTCTTCAAAGTCTTCGACGTGATCCCTCTCAACGACCCCAAAGGCGTCCCCGGAGACCTCGTTTGCGACGAAAAAAAGGTCTTAAAAATCGGTGTAACAGATGGTTTTATTCAGATTTTGAGCCTTCAAATGAGCGGAAAAAGAAAAAATTCCATCGAAGAATTTCTTCGCGGAAACAAACTAACTGGCTGGAAAATAAAGCAATAGAAAAACAAGACGAAAAAAGTTCAAAAAAAAACAAAAAAAAATTTGTTTCGTATAAAAAAAAATTCTTACATTTGCACCGAAAAGAAAAACAAACAATTATAAACCCTTAAACATTATCATTATGAACAAAACTGAACTTGTTAACGCCATGGCCGCCAAGACCGGCATGACCAAAGTCGCCGCCAAACAGGCAATGACCGCCTGCTTCGATGCCATCCAGGCCGAGCTGAAAAAAGGCGAGAAAGTGACCCTCATCGGTTTCGGTACCTTCAGCGTTGTGAAGCGCAAAGCCCGCACCGCCAAGAACCCCCGCACCGGCAAGGCCGTCAAAGTGCCCGCCAAGAAAGTGGCCAAATTCAAGGCCGGCAGCAAGCTCCTCAAATAAGAGAGCTTGACGCACAGCCAACAAACACAAAAAATCGGGCTACCCCAACGGGTAGCCCGATTTTGTTTTGCCCTCCCCTCCTCCCACACCGGGGTCTAAAGGGTACCCGAAAGGTATCCGATACGGCCGTTCTTATATTGTTTTTATATTGTTTACATATTGTTCTTATATTGTTCCTATATTGGGGATATAAGAACAATATGCGAACAATATGTAAACAATATAAAAACAATATAAGAT